>Ga0247608_10000163_pt1 | contig 124948 bp, 119 predicted proteins | sample 176DNAGHGlowgp2_FD_193490 | JGI IMG/M metagenome (GOLD analysis project Ga0247608, IMG submission 193490) | Sheep rumen microbial communities from Palmerston North, Manawatu-Wanganui, New Zealand - 1766 DNA GHGlow gp2 | ecosystem: Host-associated > Mammals > Digestive system > Stomach > Rumen...
GAGGCAGAAGAAAACCTGCAGGAGATCGTGGATTATCTGGAAAACCCCGCAAAATACCGGGAGATCGGCGCCTCCATGCCGAAGGGCGTCCTGCTTGTCGGGCCTCCGGGCACAGGCAAGACCATGCTGGCCAAGGCCGTGGCAGGTGAGGCCAACGTTCCCTTCTTCTCCATGTCCGGCTCGGAATTTGTAGAAATGTTTGTGGGCATGGGCGCGTCCAAGGTGCGGGACCTGTTTCGTCAGGCCAAGGAGAAAGCCCCCTGCATCGTCTTCATTGACGAGATCGACGCCATCGGCCAGAAGCGAAGCGGCGGTCAGTACGGCGGCAACGATGAGCGAGAACAGACCCTCAATCAGCTGCTCACAGAGATGGACGGCTTTGACGGGAGCAACGGCGTGATCATCCTCGCCGCGACCAACCGTCCGGAGTCTCTTGACCCTGCCCTCACGCGCCCCGGTCGCTTTGATCGGCGTGTGCCTGTTGATCTGCCCGACCTCAAAGGGCGGGAAGCCATTTTGAAAGTACACGCGAAAAAGATCAAGGTCGCCGACGATGTGGACTTCCTGCAGGTAGCGCGTATGGCCTCCGGTGCTTCCGGTGCAGAGCTTGCCAATATTGTCAACGAAGCCGCTTTGCGCGCAGTGCGTGACGGCCGCGGCTTTGCCACCCAGGCCGATCTGGAGGAGAGCATTGAAGTGGTCATTGCCGGCTACCAGAAGAAGAACGCGATCCTCACAGATCAGGAAAAGAAGATCGTCGCTTACCATGAGATTGGTCATGCCCTCGTGGCCGCAAAGCAGACGAACTCTGCTCCTGTGCAGAAAATCACCATCATTCCCCGCACCTCCGGGGCCTTGGGCTATACGCTGCAGGTGGAGAATAACGACCACTACCTGATGAACAAGCAGGAACTGGAAAACAAGATCGCAACCTTCACCGGCGGCCGTGCCGCGGAAGAACTGGTCTTCGGCTCCATTACCACCGGAGCCGCCAACGACATCGAGCAAGCTACGAAGCTTGCCCGCGCCATGATCACCCGCTACGGAATGAGCGAGGACTTTGACATGGTCGCCATGGAGACGGTTACGAATCAGTATCTGGGCGGGGATACTTCTCTTGCCTGCTCCGCTGAAACGCAAAGCAGAATTGACGAACAGGTTGTTGAGCTTGTTCGAAAGCAGCATGAAAAAGCGCTGGCCATTCTGAAAGACAATCGCGGTAAGTTGGATGAACTGGCCTCGTATCTGTATGAACATGAAACTATTACCGGTGAAGAGTTCATGCGGATCCTGAATGAAAACGCGAGCACATAATACCACAGGCCCAAATTCCGTCAATGTCCGTCTGGACTTGTTCAGAAAATTTCCCTGATGCTTGAAGGGGGGCAGCTTTTTGCATTTTTGCAAAAAGCTGCCCCCTTAACTGTGCTATTCAGGTGAAACTTCCTTGCGTCTGAATGAACTCCGGCAGATTGACGTGCCGGATTCCATTTCGCTTCTGGATCATATCTCCTCGGGTCATGACAAATTTGGGATAGTTGTCTGCGATCTGTTCCAGCGGCCTGTATTCACGCTCTTCCGTTTCCCGGCTGTTCATGATCGTCATGGCGACCTGCACATAAGCATACTGCATTTGCTCATCACGCAGGATGAAATCGCATTCCAGTTTGCCGATTCGCCCGATGCTTACTGCGTAGTTCCGGGATCTTGCATAGGTATAAACGATATTCTCCAGTACTGGACCGTAGTTGATGCGGTTATCCGTGTTCATGGCAAAGCAGAACGCACAGTCGGCCAGATACCACCCAAACAGGCGGTAATAAACGCCGAAAACTATTGAGAAAAGAGGACTTCTGTGATATACTTCATATTTGCGTTGGACTCTTTTTTCGCATGACGAGAAAGGAGTTCGTTATGGGCAAGAATCTTAAAGGTAGAGAATGCGGCAAGGGCATCTACCAGAGGAAGAATGGTAAATACTCAGCACGATACTATGCCAAGGATGGCAAGCGCAAGGAAAAGTACTTTGATACATTGCCGGAAGCTAAAAACTGGCTGGCCGATGATTCGATGCTGAAAGCCGTCCATCAGTTTGAAACAGCTTACGCCTAAAAGTTAAGTTCAAGCGGCAAAAATGGGCGTAAAAAGGGCGTAAGCCATTTTCGGGCAAGCCCGGAAAGCATTGAAAACGCTGGATTTTTTGAAGGAGATGTGAAGATATATGAAATTAGGGATCGTGGGCCTGCCCAACGTGGGCAAGACGACGCTGTTTAACGCGCTGACCGGCTCGAAGGCCGAGACCGGCGGCTATACCGCAGCCAACGCCAAGCCCAACATCGGCCAGGCCAAGGTGCCCGACGAGCGGCTCGACTGGCTGGCTGAATACTACCACCCGAAGAAATACAGCCCGGCCAGCATCGACTTTGTGGACGTGCCCGGCGTCAGCTCCGGCGGCAAGGGCAACGAGGTCTTCCAGGCCATCCGCCAGGTAGACGCGCTGGTGCAGGTCGTGCGCTGCTTCGACAACGACGAGCTTTTCCTCGAGCCGGCCGACGCCGTGCGCGACGCGGAGAGCTTCGAGCTGGAGCTGATCCTCGCGGACATCGAGATCGTCGAGCGCCGTCTGGAGCGTGCGAAGAAGAACGCCAAGGGCGGCGATAAAAAGTATAAGCGCGAGGCGGAGATGTGTGAGGCGCTGATCGCCCACCTGACCGAGGAAAAGCCCGCGCGCGACTTCCCCTTCACCGACGAGGACAAGGACATCCTCGCTGACGGCGGCCTGCTGACCGTCAAGCCCGTCATCTATGCCGCCAACCTCGACGAGGAGGGCATGGCCGACTACGCGAACAACGCAAACTTCAAGGCCCTGTCCGACTACGCCGCCAAAAGCGGCGCGGCCGTCCTGCCCGTGGCGGCGAAGTTTGAGGAAGACCTCGCCGAGCTCGACCCGGACGAGGCGCAGATGTTCATGGAGGATCTCGGCCTGCATGAGACCGGCCTCGACCGTCTGATCCGCACCTCCTACGACCTGCTGGGCTACATCTCCTTCCTCACCGCCGGTGAGGACGACGTGCACGCCTGGACGATCGTGCGCGGCACCAAGGCGCCCAAGGCCGCCGGCAAGATCCATACCGACATCGAGCGCGGCTTCATCCGCGCCGAGATCGTCGCCTTTGAGGATCTGAAGGCCTGCGGCACGATGGCCGCCGCCAAGGAAAAGGGCTTGTTCCGCCTGGAGGGCAAGGACTACGTCATGCAGGACGGCGACGTGACCATGTTCCGCTTCAACGTGTAATTTTGTGATATGCAAACGCCCGCCGCTTTTTCAGCGGCGGGCATTTTTATGTTTTTTATCGTTTCGGCGCAACCTGCGCCTGTTTTTGTTGTCTATAAGGGTGAGAGCTCTTCACACAAAGGAGATTCAGTATGGAAGACAGAGAGATCGTGGATCTGTACTGGCAGCGTTCCGATCTGGCCATATCGGAAACGGAAAACAAATACGGTAGATACTGCCGAACGATCGCCTACAACATCTGCGGCGACGACGGAGACGCGGAGGAGTGCGTCAGCGACACCTGGTTTCGCGCCTGGAACCGGATGCCCACCGAGCGCCCCGCGGTCTTGTCGGCCTTCCTCGGCTGTATCACCAGAAGCATCGCCATCAATAAAATCAGGGCGAAACACAGGATCAAGCGCGGCGGAGGGCAAGCGCCTCTTGCGCTCGACGAGCTGACCGAATGCGTCCCCGGCGGAACGAACCCGGAGCAGGAACTGGAGGCAAAAGAGCTGGAAGCGGCGATCGGCCGCTTCGTGGCCGGGCTTTCCGGGACGGACAAACAGGCCTTTGTCCTGCGGTACTGGTATCTCGCGCCGGTCGCGGTCATTGCGCAGCGGCTGGGCTGCCGGGAAGCGAAAATCAAAAGCAGCCTGTTCCGCAGCCGGAAAAAGCTGAAGGCTTATCTACAGGAGGAGGGCTTATGTTAGACTCGCTGGCACTTCTGCGCGCTATGAACGGCATTCATGAGGAGGATGTAGTCATGGCCGGAAACACTTATTTCAACGAAAGAAAATTGACCCGTCTGAAAACGAAGCGGATCGTCACGCTCGCCCTCGCGGCGGCGCTGATCCTCGCGCTGAGCGTCGGCGCCTGGGCCGCCTACGGCAAGGTCGCCGGCCCGCAGGAGGCCGAGCGCGTGGCGCTGCAGGAGCTCGAGGTCTGGAAGGAGCTGGGCCTGATCTGCCCGGAGGTGTCCTTTGAAGGCCCGGCGACGAAGATCGTCGAGGTCGAGGAAGAGCAGGGCGGCGGCTACTGGTACGACCGTCTCTTCCCGCACAGCTATGAAGTGCGCTGGTACGGCGTCGGCAAGTACAACTGCAACCTGAGCGTGGACACGCAGAGCGGCAAGCTCAACTACGCCGTGATCGGCGCAGCCCCGGACGAATGGGACGAGCCCGTCGAAACAGTCGAGCATACGCAGCCGATCGACCCCTATGATCTCAGCAAGGGCTCCGAGACCTTCACCCTGCACATCTACGACAACTTCGACGATATCGTCCCCGCCGATCTGACCGTCGACGACTTCTGCTCGCGCCTGGCCGAGTACTGGGGCTTTACCGGCTACCGGATCGGCGACACGGTGGATGAGCTCTGGTACGACGCGCACTGGGAGGCCGTCGACGGCTCGACCCGGCTGCTGGATCTGCCCCGCACCAACCCGACGAATTACTATCTCACGGTGTTCTTCGACGGCGACCAGGAGGGCGCGCCGATGTACCTGGAGCTGGAGAATTTCCCGGAAAACTGCACGCTGATGCTCGGCGCCCGCCACGCCATCGGCTGAAGAAACGAAGCAATGAACAAGCCCGCCGCATGTCATGCGGCGGGCGGTTTTTCGTTCACCCTGACAAGAAAAAACACTTGACAGCGGCGGCGGATTCGTGTATAATCTGCCAAGCTGAAACACTTGACAGGGAGGTCTGCGCCGTGGAAAACCGCATGATGCAGAGCATGCTGCTGGATTTTTACGGCGAACTGCTGACCGAGCGGCAGCGCAGCTGCTACGATCTGCATATCAACGAAGACCTCTCCCTCTCCGAGATCGCCGAGCAGAGCGGCATCTCCCGCCAGGGCGTGTGGGACAACATCCGCCGGGCGGAGCAGGCCCTGCGCGAGATCGAGGAAAAAACCGGGCTCGTCCGGCGCTTTACGGCGCTGCGGCAGGGGCTCGGCGCTGCGGAGCGGCACTTGGCCGCGCTGGAGGAAAGCATCCCCGAGGAGCAGCGGAACGCCGTTCGGCGCATCCGCAGTGAGCTGAAACAGCTTGAGGAATAAACGATGGCCTTTGAAAGCTTATCCGAAAAACTGAATGCGGCCTTCAAACGGCTGCGCGGCAAGGGCAGACTGACAGCCTCCGACGTGCGCGAGGCGATGCGCGAGGTGCGCATGGCCCTGCTGGAGGCGGACGTCAGCTACCGGGTGGTCAAGGACTTCACCAAGACCGTCACCGACCGCGCCGTCGGCACCGACGTGCTGGAAGCGCTCAATCCCGCCCAGATGGTCATCAAGATCGTCAACGAAGAGCTCTGCAAGCTCATGGGCGGTGAAAACCAGAAGCTGAACATCAGCTCCCAGCTGCCGAGCGTCGTGATGCTGGTCGGCCTGCAGGGCGCGGGCAAGACCACCAACGGCGCCAAGCTCGCCGGCTACATCCGCAAGCAGGGCAAGCGCCCGCTGTTGGTCGCCTGCGACATCTACCGTCCCGCCGCCATCCAGCAGCTCGAAACCGTCGGCGCGCAGCTGAACATCCCCGTCTTCCAGATGGGTCAGACCGACCCGGTCGAAATCGCCAAGGCCGCCATCGAGCACGCCAAGGCGCACGGCAACGACATCGTCTTCCTTGACACCGCCGGCCGTCTGCACATCGACGAGGCGCTGATGCAGGAGCTGCAGAACATCCGCGACGCGGTGCATCCGGCGGAGATCCTGCTGGTGATCGACGCGATGACCGGCCAGGACGCCGTCAACGCCGCCACCGCCTTTGACGAGGCGCTGGGCGTGACGGGCGTCATGCTCACCAAGCTCGACGGCGACGCCCGCGGCGGCGCCGCGCTGAGCATCCGGGCCGCGACCGGCAAGCCCATCAAGTACATCGGCGTGGGCGAGAAGCTCGACATGATCGAGCCCTTCCACCCCGACCGCATGGCCTCCCGCATCCTTGGCATGGGCGACGTGCTGACGCTGATCGAAAAGGCCGAGCAGAGCTTCGACGAAAAGAAAGCGCTCGAGGCCGCCGAGAAGCTGCGTGCCAACCGCTTCACGCTCAGCGATTATCTCGACCAGATGGGCCAGCTCAAGAACATGGGCGACCTGGAGAGCATCATGGGCATGATCCCGGGCGTGGACGCCAAGGCCCTCAAGGGCGCGAAGATCGACGAGAAGGCCATGGCCCGCCAGGAGGCGATCATCCTCTCGATGACTCCGGCCGAGCGCGAAAACCCCGCGATCCTCAACTCCAGCCGCAAAAAGCGCATCGCCGCCGGCTGCGGCCTCAACGTGGTGGACGTCAACCGCCTCCTGAAGCAGTATGAGAGCATGCAGCAGATGATGAAGCAGTTCAGCGGCAAGAACATGAAGAAGCTGCAGCGCAAGTTCGGCAAGATGGGCGGAGGCGGCGGCTTCCCCGGTTTAGGCGGCGGCTTCCCCGGACTCTAATACCCGATCCAAAGCCCAGCGAAGCGGGTTTGGATCGGAGAGGAAAAACAATGTCGCCGGTCGATGAGGCCGAGCCTGCGAGGCCTTATGACCTTGCGGCGTTGTTTTGACGAGGCGGAGGCTTCCCCGGACTCTGAGGCTTACTCACGCGAAAGCGTTGGTAATATACGAAAAACTAACATGGAGGTGAATATACACAATGGTTAAAATCAGACTGCGCAGAATGGGCGCCAAGAAGGCCCCTTACTACCGTGTCATCGTCGCCGATTCCCGTTCTCCCCGCGACGGCCGCTTCATTGAAGAGCTGGGCACTTATGATCCCATGGCCGAAGGCGAGACCCTGAAGATCGACGTGGAGCGCGCCAAGTACTGGATTGCCAACGGCGCTCAGCCGACCGATACCGTTCGCGGCCTGCTGAAGAAGCTGGAGGCCTGAACAAGGAGTAACTACCGGCAATGAAAGAATTACTGACCTATATTGTACAGAGCCTGGTCGATCACCCCGACGAGGTCTCTGTGACCGAGCGCAAGGCCGACGGAGAGACCGTGTTTGAGGTTCGCGTCGCCGACGGCGATATGGGCAAGGTCATCGGCCGGCAGGGCAGGATCGTCAAGCAGATCCGTATCCTGATGCGGGCCGTCGCCCAGAGAAAGGGCAAGAAGATCTCCGTGGAGATCCTCGATTAAAAAAGCAGAGAGCAAGCGCTCTCTGCTTTTTTCGTTCAACCTGCGCGGCGAAAAAGAGGAAACCTTCAGGGCTTACTCCGTAAGAAAGCTGCCCGGGCCGCAGCTTTGCACCCATCTCCACCTCATCCGTCTCGGCTGACGCCGAGCCACCTGTCTCGCTGCGGCTCGGTCACGCCGCGGCTCTGACATGCCCCCGGCATGTCATTCACTTCCGCGGCGCCGCTTCGCTGCCTCAAGGGGAAGGCTTGAGGAGCTGCGTCATCCAAAGGCTTCCCCTTGAGGGGAGGATTCCCCCAGCGGGGGAAATGTCCGCGTCGCGGACAAAAGGGGCGCGGAAGCTGTCAGCCGCAAGGCTGACTGATGAGGTGTCAAACACAGCCTTGCGTTGTTGTACTTCTTGGAATGGCGGGACGGGCCGTACAAAACCGATGCTCGTCATTTCTGCGGACAAGGAAAGAACATCTCAACAAATCGGAATTTGTCAGCACCTCATAAACCCACAGCAGCCTATTTCCGAAAACTCAGAAAAGCCTGATGACTTATAGAAAGCAACTGTTTCAGGAGTATTGTCCGTAGTCAACTCGATTTGTCGAACATCAGGATATCTGTCAAGAACGGCTTTCAGCAGAGCGGTTCCAACCCCTTTGCGCTGCTCTCCTGGAAACACTAAAATATCCTGAATGAATACAATAGTAAATCCATCGCCAACAACTCTGATGATTCCAAGCAGCTTATCGTTTTCGTATGCAGCCAAAACGAGTAAGGAGTTTTTGTATCCCTGCTCCAACACTGGCATGTTCTCTGTATACGCAGTCCAGCCGACTTCAGTATAAAGCTGACGAATCTCCGCTTCCTTGTAGTTTTTGTATTCTTTGATTTCCATTTTTGCCCTCACAAATCCCGATCTGTCGATATGATTATACTATCCATAAACGGCACGGTCAATTGTATCATGCCGGGCAGCCGAATCTATTAAGCTGCTTGGAATGCTGAAGGAGACACTTCTTCACGAAGTGTCTCCTTCTTTTTTTCAGCTTTCCCTCACCTGGATCTGGAATTTGTTGCGGATGGCGGCCGCGTGCTCGAGATCGAGCACATAGTCCAGCTCCATGTTCCCGCCGTTTTCGTCAAAGGCGGCGCGGATGCGGCGCGTGTCCATGCCCATCGTCGCCAGGCCGTAGGGCGTCTCGTAGGGGAAGAAATTCTTCAGCCCCTCGCGAAACTCCATCCGGCTCGTCACGGTGCCGGTCCGGTCGACGATCACGCCCTCAGGCCCGATCTCCACGCTGGTGCGCGTGCCGGGCAGGCCGGTGACGTCCGTCTCCCAGTACCAGAGATGCGCGCTGCCGTTTTCGTAGCGGTACATCCCGTCGGTGCTGAAATCCAGGCTGTCCGAGCCCTCCTCGTCATAGGCGTGCACGCTGTGCACGTCGATGACCACTTCTTTTTCCTTCATGAGTCTTCCTCCGCCGGCATCACCGGCACCTGTTCGGTCTGCGGCGCGTCCGCCTGCCCCAGAAACAGCGGAGCCAGACGCTCGAAGCGCTCCTTTTCGCCGCTGGTCAGGCAGCGGAGAGAGCCCTCTCCTCCGCGCAGACCGTTTTCTTCCAGATAGTGTTTGATAAAGGCGGCGGCGCAGGCGCTGGCGTCCACCAGCCGCACGCCCTCGCCCAGAACATCGCGCAGCGCATCTTCGATGAGGCCGTAGTGCGTGCAGCCGAGCAGCAGCGTACCCACGCCGGCATCCTTCAGCGGCTGCAGATAGTCCGCCACCGCCCCGCGCAGCGCGGGATCGTCCTTTCCGACGCGTCCGCTCTCAATGAGCGGAACAAAGGCGGGGCAGGCCGCGGAATAGACTTCCCTCCCGGGGCAGGCCGCGCGCAGCGCGCGGTCAAAGGCGCCGGAGCGGATCGTCGCCTCCGTGGCGATCACGCCGATGGGCGCTGCGCTCTGCTCCCGCGCGATCTCCGCCACCGCCGCGTCCAGCACGCCGAAGGCCGGGACGGGACAGGCGGCGAGAATGTCCGCCGCGTTCGATGACAGCGTGCCGCAGGCGGCGAAGATCAGCTTCGCGCCTTGGGACGCCGCTACGGAAAGGTTCTGCCGCGCCATCAGCCGCAGCTGCCCGCGCGGGCGGCCGCCGTAGGGCGCACGGCCGTTATCGGCAAAAAAGACGATATTCTCTTCGGGGCAGATCGCGCGCAGCGCGCGCACCGCCGTCAGTCCGCCGAAGCCGGAATCAAAGATGCCGATCGGTCTGTTGTCCATACCAGGGTCTTCCTTTCCTTGCGTTAACTTGATTAGTATAGCGCGAAAGCGCTCTGTTGACAAGTAAATTTTATAGTGGAATTTGTGCGCGCACTTTGGTATAATATTCATGTTACCATTATTATGAGGAAGCTTCGGAATGATACCCCGATCCCGCAAGGAGGTGCCTGTATGACGATCGATCTGACCGAAAAGGAATTCCGGCGTCTGCTGGATCTGGTCTATATCGGCAACTGGATCCTGAACTCTGCCCGCGGCGAAGACCGCTTTGAAGACTACGATCTGCTGCAGGAGAAGCTTTTCTCCCTCTGCGCCGGGCAAGGCATGCCCACGCTGATCCAGCGCTGGCGCGGCCATATTTTCCCCTCGCGCGCCTATGAGGACGGCGGCATCCACGAGGCGATCGCCGACTATGAGGACGCGGTCTTCTTCGACATTCTGGCCGAGGAGCTGGCGCGGCGGGATCTGGGCCTGGTGGAGACCGACCCGGAGGACTTTACGGAGCTCAACGCCCGGATGGACGAATATCTGGACGAATTTGACCGCAGCGGCCTGGACGCCGTGACGGTCGATCTGCAAGAGGGATAAGCATGCACGACGAACTAACCAGAGAAGATCTCAAAAAGATGCAGGAGGAGCTGGACTACCGGCGGCTCGAGCTGATGCCCGGGCTGATCGAGGAGGTCAAGCGCACCCGCGCCTTCGGCGATCTGAGCGAAAATTTTGAATACAAGGCCGCCAAGCAGGCGCAGAACAAAAACCGCAGCCGCATCCGTTATCTGGAGGGCATGATCAAAACGGCGAAGCTCATCGAGGACCGCGCCGGTGCCAACGAGGTCGGCCTCTTCGACAAGGTGGAGCTCTATATGCCCGAGGACGACGAAACCGAAACGCTGCAGGTCGTCACCACCGTGCGCTGCGACCCGCGCAAGGGTCTCATCAGCAAGGAATCCCCGATGGGCCGTCAGCTGCTGGGCAAAAAGGTGGGCGACCGCTTTACCGTGCAGGTCAATGAGCGCTACAGCTACGTGGCCGAAGTCAAAAGCATCACCAAGACCGAGGATGACGGCTCCGCGCCGCTGATGCAGTACTGATTATTTATGATGGACCGGACAAAACGCCTGACCTTGGCCGGCCGCCTTCTGGGCCTGCTGGCGCTGGCGGCGCTGTTTCTCCTCTGGTGGCTGCGGATGCCCTACGGTTTCTGGGGACGGACGGCCGCCTTTGTCAGCGCCGCGCTGTTCGCGCTGCTTGGGCTGCGCTTTGTGCCGCGCTGGGTGGACTTCTGGTCCGCTTCTCCCCTGCCCGCCGCGCCGGATCCAAAAGAGCCGCCGGCCATGGGACTGCGTATCTTTTTCTCCCTGTGGTGCCTGGATCTGCTGATCCTGCTGGCCGCCTGGGGCCTGCGCGCCGCGCTCGGTCACGGCGGCAGCTTTGCCGAAACGCTCTCCTTCTGGCGCTGCACCGACAGCCAGCATTATCTGGCCATCGCCGAGGACTGGTATCTCTCCGAGGGCGAGCTCGACCGGCTGGTGCAGCTGGTCTTTCTGCCGGGCTACCCGGTGCTGGTGCGCCTGCTGAAGCTGCTGACCGGCGATTTCCTGACAGCGGGTCTGCTGCTGTCGGCGCTGTGCTTTGCCGGCTCCGGCGCTGTGTTTTACCGGCTGCTGCGGCTGGATCTGCCGCATGAGGCCGCGCTCCGCGCGCTGCTGATGCTCTGCCTGCTGCCCGGCTCCTTTTTCTATGCCGCGCCCATGAGCGAGAGCCTGTTTTTGCTCTGCTCCCTGGGCTGCGTATATCTGGCGCGCAAAGACCGCTGGCTCCTTGCCGGGCTCTGCGGCGCCTGGGCCGCCTTCACCCGCTCGCTCGGGCTGATGCTGGCCGTGCCGCTCATCATGGAGCTCGTTGCGCAGGCCGTGCGTGAAAAGCCGCCTGTCACCAAGCTGCTTCCCCGCGCCGCCTGTGTGCTGCTCGTGCCGCTGGGCTTTGCCGCCTACTGTGTCATCAACGTTTTCGTTGCGGGCAATCCATGGCAGTTTATGATTTATCAGGCGGAGCACTGGGGACAGCATCTGGGGCTGTTTTTCAACACCGCCGCCTATCAGACGGAGCTGGCGATCGCAACCTTTACTGACAATCCGCATAATTTCTGCGGCCTGTGGCTGCCGAACCTGATTTTCGGCCTGGGCTCCCTCGCGCTGGTCGCGGCGACGGTCAATGACCTGCGGCCGAGCTATTGCGCGTGGTTCATCGCCTATTATGTCATTGCCGTCGGCGCGACTTGGCTGCTGAGCGCCCCGCGCTACCTGATGGCCATGCCCGTGCTGCCGATGGCGCTGGGCCGCTTGTCAGAAAAAAAGCCCGCCAAAACGGCGATGCTGATCCTGCTCACGCTGCTCTGGCTGCTGTATTTTCTCGCTTTTTTGCAGCGCTGGCAGGTGTGGTAGGGCCTGTTTTTCGTGCCAAAAACGTCGTTTTTGATTGGCTGATTTGGTTTACATAATTTTATTTTTGGTTTACACTATCATTATCAGGAGGTTTCTATGGTCAAGGTCAATTACTCCGGCGCGGAAAGCTTCTTCCGCGGCAGCGGCCCCGATTTCAACCTGGCTGCGAAGGCCCACCAGACCTTTGCGGACAAGTCCGGCGCGGGCGCCGATTTCACCGGCTGGGCGGAGCTGCCCCAGCGCATCAAGGACACCGAGCTGGACGCCATCGTGCGCACGGCCGAGCTGATCCGCAGCCGCTCCAAGGCGCTGATCGTCATCGGCATCGGCGGCTCCTATCTCGGCGCACGCGGCGCCATCGAGCTGCTGCGCCCGCTCCCCGGCAAGGATGATCCCAAGGTCTTCTTCGCCGGCAACGGTCTCAGCCCCGACTATCTGTGCGACGTGCTGCAGCAGCTGGGCGATCTGGACTTCGACGTGAACGTCATCTCCAAGTCCGGCACCACGCTTGAGCCCGCCGTCTCCTTCCGCATCTTCCGCGAGCTGCTGGCGAAGAAGTACGGCGACAAGGCCGACGAGCACATCTTTGCCACCACCGACGCGCGCCGCGGCGCGCTCAAGTCCCTGGCCGATCAGCGCGGCTGGCCCTGCTTCGTCGTGCCCGACGACGTCGGCGGCCGCTTCAGCGTGCTGTCCGCCGTGGGCCTGCTGCCGATGGCCGTGGCCGGGATCGACGTGCGCCGCGTGATCGACGCCGCGATCGCCGAGTTCAAGGCGCTCGACCTGCGCTCTCCCGAAAACCCCGCCTGGCAGTATGCCGCCGTGCGCCAGCGCCTCTACTCCACCGGCAAGACCGTGGAGATCCTCGGCTGCTACGAGCCCAGCTTCCGCTTCATGGCGGAGTGGTGGAAACAGCTCTACGGCGAGAGCGAGGGCAAGGACGGCATCGGCATCTTCCCCGCCTCGGTGGAGTTCACCGCCGACCTGCACTCGATGGGCCAGTACATCCAGGCCGGTCCCCGGAACCTGATGGAGACCATCGTCCGCTTCCAGAAATGCCGCAGCAGCTATGCCGTGCCCTTTGAGGCGGCCGACGCCGACGGGCTCAACTACGTTGCCGGGCGCGATCTGGCCGATGTCTGCCGCGTGGCGGCCGACGCGGTGAAGGCCGCGCACATCGAGGGCGGCGTGCCGAACCTCGTGGTCGAGGTCGAGGAGCGCAACGAAGAGGGCTTTGCCGCCCTGGTCTGCTTCTTCGAGCTGGCCTGCGCCATCTCCGGCTACATGTCCGGGGTCAATCCCTTTGACCAGCCGGGCGTGGAGGCCTACAAAAAGAACATGTTCCGCATGCTCGGCAAGCCCGGCGCGAAATAAGGCGGTTGGTTTGAACAAAATACGAGGAGGATACGCATCGCGTATCCTCCTCGTTGTTTTGTGCGGTTGGGGCGGGAGAGAATCCCCCAGTCAGCTTCGCTGACAGCCCCCTTTAGGCAAGGGGGCCAACGGGGGACGCGGGCCGCCGGGGGCGGCGGCCCCTACGGGGAATGACAGGGCGCTGGTTTGTGGGCGGCGACAGCCCCCCTTTAGGCAAGGGGGCCATACGAAGGGCGGGCGATTCGTGAATCGCCCCTACGGGAAAGCATGCCAAAAGCTCCCGATCCGAACCGGATCGGGAGCTTTTTTATGTGATATGTTTCAGACGATCATCGAAAACAGCACGAAGAGCCAGTGGGCCGCGATGCCTGCGCAAAGGCCGCCGACCGTGTGGCAGAGGATGGCCTTGCCGATCAGTTCCTTGCAGTTGAGGCTGTCCATCATCGAGGTGTGGGTGCTGAGGTAGCCGCTCCAGCACATGCACATGGCGGTGAAAACCGCGATGTCGTTGGCGTGGATCAGCGCCTCGTCCACCAGCGTGCTGGTCACGCCCAGCGCGGCGCCGGCGGCGCCGAGCGCCGTGACCGGAACGCCGATCGCGTCTGGAGAGGAGAAGCCGAAGAGCGGACGCAGGATAAAGTCGATCTTGTTGGCAAGCCAGGGCAGCAGCTTGATGCCCTCGTAGGCGGCACCGGTATATCCGTCTGCGGACGGGCCGTTGGTGAGCATCATGACCAGCGTACAGATCACCAGCACGCCGGGGACGATGCTGACGCCCATCCTCACGCCGCTGTGCCCGCCTTCGAGGATGGCGGCCATCACGCGGCTGCCGACCTTGCCCTCGCGGACCGGGCGCATCCCGGCCGGGACCTGCGTCTCGGCGTTTGCATCGGCCTCCATCGGTGCCTCGGTACCGAAGCGCTTTTTCGTGAAGATCAGCATCAGACGGGTGCTGACGACGCTGCCGATGATCGCGCCGACCAGACCGAGGATCACCGCCAGGCCGATCTTTTCCTCCGGCATCCGGCCGGACAGGCCGTACATGAAGGAGCAGACGATCAGGCCCATGCCGAAGGCGGTGCCAAGGTTCGTCAGCGCCGGGAACTGGTAGGCCTTGAAGCAGCGGCGGAACTCATGGTCGTCGGCCAGGGCGAGGATGGCGGGGTTATCCGACAAAAAAGTGGTGACGATGCCCAGCGCGGAGGCGCCGGGCAGGCCGTAGATCGGCCGCATCAGCGGCTGCAGCACGCGGTTGGCCAGCGAAACGAAGCCGAACTCGCTCAGCAGCGCCGAGATCGCGCCCATCAGCACGCAGATCGCGGTGAGATAGAGCACCGTGTCGATCAGCAGGCGGTAGGCCGTGTTCATCATCGTGTTGATGGCGTTGCCAAGCCCCATTTTCACCGCGAAAAGGGCAAAAACGCCGAGAAAAATGACGGGAAACACAAAGGTCTCCACGCCGAGCTCTTTTTTATAGACGGGAGCGGCCGTCTTTTTCTGTTCGTCCATCGCCGTATCCTCCAACAAGGGCCGCGGGCGCACGCTTGCGTCCGGGCAGACTGCAGCTCCGAAACGGGCCGGCTGTGGCATGAGAATACTGTTCGCTCTGCCTCGTATTGTATCTGTCCCGGCGCAAATTGTCAATCGCCGCTTGACGGTTTCCGGAAAAAAGCGGAAACCGCCCGGGCAAAAGTCCGGGCGGTTTGCGGATGAGGCGGAGAAATTCGGAATGCGGAATGAGGAATTTGGAATTGGGGGAACGGCGGGCCGCCGAGGGCGTCGGCCCCTACGGGGGGGACCGTGGGGGCACGGGCCGCCGAGGGCGTCGGCCCCTACGGCTGGGAAAATGCGGGCCGAGGCGGAGCGGGTCAGTCTTCCTTGCGGACGATCTGGCGGTGCTTGGCGCGGCTGTTCGTGATCAGGGGCACGCTCTCGATGATCAGCGAGGAGGTGTCCAGGCCGTACCACTTGACCTTGGAGCCGGCGATGTGCCGGATGGAATACTTGGTGTTGAGCACCAGCTCATCGAGCGCGCTGAGCTCGGTTTTGGTGTTGACCGTTTTGCGGATGATGCAGAACTTGAAGGTGCCGACCGTGGACTTGCCGTAGATCGAATACTTCTTGTCCTGGACGGGCAGCTCGCCGCGCTTCTGCAGGTCCTGCACGATCTGGCGCAGGTAGACGTTCACGCGCGGGGAGCACTTGAAGCCCAGGTTCAGACGGATGCGGAAGATGCAGTCCGTGCCGAAGGTCTCGAGCTCATAGTTGAGGGTGTTCGGTTCGTTGACAACGTTGACGTTGACGAACCAATAGGCCTGCGCGCGCTTGGTGTCCTTGTCGAGGATGGAGTAGAGGATATCGCGGTCGATGCGCTCGAAGTCGTTGCCGTTGGCGAGATAAACCAGGTTGTGCGCCAGCAGCGGAACGCTCTCGTCGCTGTGCAGCGCGACCAGGCTGGGCACATAGTCGCGGAAGCGCAGGCGGGTGCTGAAGCGGTTTTCCAGCAGCGTGCCGCGGTACCAGACCGCCATCAGCAGCAGGAGCATGAGCGTGAGCAGCACGGTCACATAACCGCCGTGCATGAACTTGCCGAGGCTGGAGATGAAGAAGACGCCCTCGATCAGCCCGAAGGCCGCCAGCACCAGGAAGCTGAGCACACTCTTTTTGCGGATCTTGCGCAGATAGACGGAGATCAGCAGGGTCGTCATCAGCATGGTGATCGTGATGGCCAGGCCGTAGGCCGCCTCCATGCGCGCGCCGGAGCGGAAGAAGAGCACGATCAGGCTGCAGCCGATCCAGAGCACCGTGTTCACCGCGCCGATGTAGAGCTGACCCTTCGTATCGGAGGGGTAGCGGATCTCGAGATGCGGCAGCAGGTCGAGCAGGATGGCCTCGGAGACCAGCGTATAGGAGCCGGTGATCAGCGCCTGGGAGGCGATGACGGCGGCAGCCGCGCCGAGCACGACCGCAAAGGGACGCAGCAGCTCCGGCAGCATCAGGAAGAAGGGGTTGAGATCCTCGATCCCGAGCAGCGCGGCGTTGCCGCGGCTCTGGATGATCCAGGCGCCCTGGCCCAGATAGTTCAAAATCAGGCAGAGCTTGACGAAGGGCCAGCTGAAATAGATGTTTTCCTTGCCGACGTGACCCATGTCGGAATACAGAGCCTCCGCGCCGGTGGTGGCGAGGAAGACGCTGCCGAGGATCATGAAGCCCAGCTTGTTGTTGGGGCTGAGCAGCACCTTGACCGCGTAGAGGGGGTTGAAGGCCTTGAGCACCGCAGGCAGCGCCGTGATGTGCAGCAGCCCCGTCAGGCCGAGGAAGCTGAACCAGAGCAGCATCACCGGGCCGAAGGCCTTGCCGATTTTGCTGGTGCCGGCATGCTGCACGGAAAAGAGCGTGGTGATGATGAGGAGCGTGATGACGACGACCTTCCACTGGCCATCGCCGAGGAAGCGGTTCATGACCTCGATGCTGCGAAGACCCTCCACCGCCGTGGTCACGGTGACGGCCGGAGTCAGTACGCCGTCAGCCAGCAGCGCAGCGCCGCCGAGCATGGCCGGCACGATCAGCCACTTGCCGCAGGCCTTCACCAGCGAATACAGCGAGAAGATGCCGCCCTCGCCGTGGTTGTCCGCCTTCATGGCGATCAGCACGTACTTGATGGTGGTCAGCAGGGTGATGGTCCAGATCACCAGGGACAGCGAGCCGATGATGAAGCTCTCGTCCACCCCGCCGATGCCGCCGTTTCCCTCCAGGATCGACTTCATCACGTACATCGGCGAGGTGCCGATGTCGCCGTAGACGATGCCGATCGTCACCAGAAACATGCCAAAGCTGAATTTCTGTCTGTTCTTCATATGCAAACTCGCCTCTCCGTGCCATATCGCCGTCTTGCGTCAAAAAGTCTGTAACAGGATAATTATACCACAGCATTCCGCAGCTTTCAACGTTTTCTTCCCCTTTTTGTTCACAGCGGCGGGACTTGCATCATCCCTGCATTTTATGCTAAGATGAAGTGAAAAAGTGTGCCTTCCCGGGGAGGAAGGCCATGGGAGGCGAGGCCATGGAACAGGCAAGCATGCAGGCGCTGCTGCAGGCGGATGAGGAGCGGCTGCGCCATACCCTGCGCGCCAACGACAGCATTGAAAAAAGCCGGGAGCACAGTCTGGACACGATGAGCGAGGAGCTTGGCAATCTGCTGCTGCGCTACAATGCCGCCTGCGGCGCGGACCGTATGCGCCAGGCCCTGGCGGACTGCGTGACGGCCACGGCGCGCGACAGCCTCGCGCTGCTGAAGGCCGCGGGCGCGGAAAAGGAGACGGCCCGGCGGGAAAGCTCCGGCTGGGCGATGCTGTTGCTGCTGGTTGCGGTGATCGCGGCGGCGGCCAGCGTGCTGCTGGGCGAGACGATGCGGCTGATCAGTATCGGCTGCGCGGCGGCGGCCGTGATCGCGGCCTTTGCCGCCGGGCGGCTGTGGTTTCACAAGCAGGCCGTCACCGTGCGGCCCACGCTGGATCCGGAGACACTCTGGCTCGGTATGAAACGGACGAGTGAGACGATGGACCGGAAGATCGACGCCTTCTGCGAGCGCGCGTCCGAATGGGCGCAGGAGCGGGAAGCGTCGAACGACGGCGACGCGCTCTACGAGGAGACGCTCCGCCTCTTCGGCGACCTGCTGGAGGCGCTGTACGCCGACAACGGAGACTTCGCGCTGCGGCAGCTGAAGAAGATCCGGCCATGCCTGCACGCGCTCGGCATCGAAACGGTGGATTATACCGGAGAAAACGCGGATCTGTTCGAGCTCTTCCCCTCCAAACGGCCGGGCGTGACGCTGCGCCCCGCGCTGCGGGCCGGAGACCGGCTGCTGCTGGCCGGACGGGCGACGGAGCAGGCGGAATAAGCGGCAAGGAGACGCTGACAGGATGATTTACTGGGGATTTGACCTGGGCGACGGCGAGAGCACGGTCGCCCGCGTGCGCGGCGAGGGGCAGTCGAGCCCCGAGACCGTGCCCGTCGAGGGCAGCCGCGTGCTGCTGACGGCCTGGGCGCTGATGAAAAACGGCGAGCTGCGGATCGGCGAGCGGGCGGCGAAGTCCGCCTCGGCCGCGCTGCGCAGCGCCGCGCGCTTCAAGGGGCGTTTTCTGGACGAGCAGTCTGACAGCGCGGGGCTGATCCGGGATTTTTCCTCCCGGGTCTTTGAGTCGCTGCGCGCCGGCGGCGCGATGACGGGCGGCGAGAAGAGCAACAGCGTGTATATCGGCTGCCCGGCGGGCTGGGACAAGGCCGCGCGGGAGCGCTACCTCGCTATTTTCGAGACTCTCGGCGTGCCGACGCCGAAGGTGATCTCCGAATCCCGGGCGGTCATGGTGGGCGCGATCCAGTCCAACTCCGTGCGGGACTATGTGGACCTGCGCAGCAAGACCGTGCTGGTGGTGGACGTCGGTTCCTCCACGACGGATTTTGCCTACATCAAAAAAGGAAAAGAAGCCGAGATCCGCACCGGCGGCGAGGTTCGCCTGGGCGGCGGCGTGATGGATGAGACGCTGCTGGAGGCCTGCGTGGATCTCGCGCCGCAGGCTGCGGCGATCCGCAGGGTCTTCGCCGCGAGCGAAAGCTGGCGGGTGGACTGCGAGCTGCGCGCCCGGCGGCTCAAGGAGCGCTACTACGCCTCCGGCCGCGTCGGCGGGCGCGAGGAGCAGAGCGAGGCGGTGCTGATCTGCTACGATGAGCCGCTGCTGCTGGATCTGGTGATGAACGAGGACATGGCAAGGCGGCTGACCGACCGGCCCTGCCGCGCCCTCGGCGGGCGCTCCTTCCGCGAGGTCTTCTGCGCGGGACTGCAGGAGGTGCGCGAGGCGATCGGCGACACCCCGCCGGAGCTGCTGTTTCTGACGGGCGGCGTGTCGCGCATGGACGAGATCCGCGCCTGGTGCGCGGAGGTCTTCCCGCAGGCCGTGATCTACGTGGACGCAGAGCCCGAGTTCAGCGTGGCCAAGGGCCTGGCCTGGTGCGGGCGCATCGACGACGAGCTGGGGCGCTTCCGCGGCGAGGTGGACGAGCTGATCGGCTCGGACACGATTGAAAACATCGTGCTGCAGCACCTGCGCAGCCTCTATGACAGCGTGCTGGAGCAGCTGCTCGATCCCCTGCTGGAGCAGGCGGTCAAGCCGGTGCTGCTCGACTGGCGCGAGGGGAAGATCGAGACCCTCGCCGGCACGGAGGACGCGCTGCGCGAGCACATCAAGATCTATCTGCATTCCGAGCAGGCGCGGCAGCTGCTGTACGGCCCGGTCACGGACTGGATGCGCCGGGTGTCGGAGGATCTGGAGGCCTACACCTCGCCGATCTGCCGGCGCTGGCACGTGCCGGATCATTCGCTGAACATCTCATCGCGTCTGGCCGCGAGCGATCTGCACATCCTGGAAAAGGTGGACGCGAAGAGCGTCTTTGCGGGCGACACGCTGGCCGGCGCCGCGTTTTTCGTCGAGTCGATCATCTCCGTGATCGTCGGCCTGCTGTGCGGCGGCAGCGGCATGGCGCTGATTGCCGAGGGCCCGGTGGGTATTGCAATCGGCGTGATCTCCTCGCTGCTGCTGTTCACCGTGGGGCGGCTGCTCGGCCGGGACGCCCTGGATCAGAAGATCGCGCAGATGAACCTGCCGCTTCTCATCCGCCGGGCCGCGCTCTCGGAGGTGCTGCCGAAGCTGGAGACGCCGAAGCTGCAGCTGCCGAGGCTGACGGAGAAGGATGGGAAGGCCGAAAAGCCGCGCCTGCGGCTGCTGCCGCGGCTGCGCTGGCCGGAGGCCGGGGACATCCCGGCGCGGCGGATGCGCGTGATCCGCCGGAAGGTCAAGGCGGGCTATGAGGAGCTGCTCGGCAGCGAAAACGACGAGGCCGTGCAGGCGCTCAACGCGCGGATGTGCCGGGAGATCACCGAGCAGATCGAGACGCGGCTCAAAGAGCTGGCCGAGCAGGTGGAGATCCCACTTTAAAAAACGATATTTCGACGAACAGGAGGTGGAAGCATGAAGAAACGACTAGGGCTTTTGATCCTATGCCTGTTCGTCGTTTTTTTCTGCTGCGGCTGCAGCTCGGTTGCCGAGCAGATCCCCGTGGAAGCGACGCTGAAGCCCGCGCCGGAGCCCGTTTACGAATACGAAGAGGTCTATCTTCGTCTGACGGAGCCCTGTGGGACGGGCTTCGTCCTGCAGGAAAACGTCTGCCAGGCCGCGGTTGGCAGCCGAACCTACCAGTTCGTTTCTTCGATCCCGATCGAGGACCGGGCCGATTTTATCGACGGGCAGGAAAGGCTCTGCGGACTGCTGGAGGAACACGGGATCTCTGCCGCGGAGAAGCGCTTTCTCGTCCTGCCCGACTATACGAACTGGACGGATTCTGAAAAGGATGTCGCTTACTACGACCTCAACGGCCTGAACAGCTGGCAGCAGGCGCTGACAACGCTGCAGCTCGCGCTGGGCGACTATACGAACTACGGCTATCTGTACGCGCTGGCAGATCGCCTGGCTGCGGAGCTGGACTGGCGGCAGGACGAAACGGCGGAGGCGTCCTCGCTCCGCGATCCCAGCATATTGAATCTGGTCTACCCCTGCTTCGATGAGTTTTATACGCCGGCGGAGGAGGTCGCGGCCTGCAAGGCTCTGTCGAAGGAGCTGCTCGCCGGGCTGGACGACGTCTGGTCGGAGGAGGCCTTCCTACAGGCAAGGCAGCACTATGCCGTCGAACAGGGGATCGCCTTTACGCCGACCTATCTCGCCTTCGCCAATTACAGTCCGAGCTGCGAGCTGAAGATCCGGTCGAAGTATCTGGAGATATTCAGAACGAACAGCTTCACGGAGGATGTGTATTATACACGCGGCTGCATCGCCGAGGATTATATGGCCAGTCTCGACGGCATGATCCGAGGCTTCGAGTGGCTGGAGGATTATCTGACACAGCTTCGGGAGACCTTTGAAGTCGATGAACCTGCGCTGCTGCCCGTATATCTGAAGGACGACGCCGGCAGATACGCAAATATGACCTATGCCGCATATTTCAGACCTGATAAGGACGGCGGCAGCATCACCGGCGTCGGCCTGCCGGTGATGGCACATGAATACGTACACTATCTTTATTGGCTCCGGGGCGGCACATCGGACCCCGCCTATGAGTCCTGGATCAACGAGGTGGCGGCCTGCTATTATACCTATCCCAGTGAATTTGAAACATTCTATGCAATTCACAGACGAAATCCGGATCATATGCGAAAACTCGAGGAGTATATTGGAGAAGCCTTTGACGAGCCTGCCGATTACATCCCCTTCCTGCGCGCTCGCCACCGGAGTGGGGTGCTGCAGTACCCCTACCGCTACTATCTGATCACCGAGTATGCGCTTCGTCCCGTTTTCGGTGAGTACTTCGTACGTACTTACGGAGAGGACGTCTTTCTGGACTGGGTGCTGGCGCCGTCCAAATCCAAAGCGCTGACCGGGAAGACCGTGGATGAGATCGTCGATGACTGGTGTGCGGATATGGACATGCCTGAAAACGACCGAAAAGGAGGATTGTTATGAAACTTGTTACTTTTACCCGTACCGAAAACATAGAGGAACTTGGTATCCTGCAGGATGAGCGCGTGCTGCCGCTGGCAGAGCTCGGCTTTGCCTTTGCCGATATGAACGATCTGATCGAACGCGCTTCGGCCGGGGAGCTGGACCTGATGCGCAGCGCGCAGGGCGAGGGTCTGCCGCTCGAATCCGTCCGCCTGCTCTCCCCGATCCCGCGCCCGCGGCAGGACGTGCTCTGCCTGGGGCTCAATTACACCGCGCATGCCGCCGAGGCGGCGGGCTTCTCGAAGGAAGCCTTCGGCAAGAAATCGAGCGCGCCGGTCTTTTTCTCCAAGCGCGTCAACGAATCCCAGGGCAGCGGCGCGCCGATCCCGTCCCATCGGGACATCACCGAAAAGCTCGACTTTGAAAACGAGCTGGCCGTTGTGATCGGACGCGACGCGAAGAATGTGCCGGAGGAAGAAGCCGGGGACTACGTCTTCGGCTACACGGTACTCAACGACGTGAGCGCCCGCGACCTGCAGACCGCGCACGTCCAGTGGCACTTCGGCAAGAGCCTGGACGGCTTCACGCCGATGGGCCCCTGCCTGGTCACGGCCGATGAGTTCGCCTTCCCGCCGGACCTGCGCATTTTTACCGACGTCAACGGTGAGCGCAGGCAGGACAGCCGCACCTGTCTGCTGATCCACGGCATTCCGGAGATCATCAGCACGCTCTCGCGCGGCATGACGCTCAAGGCCGGCACGATCATCGCCACCGGCACGCCCAAGGGCGTCGGCATGGGCGAAGAAACGCCGCGCTTCCTCCGGCCGGGCGACGTGGTGGCCTGCTCGATCGAGGGCATCGGCACGCTGGTGAACACGGTGGAGTGAGGCGGGAAAGCGCTTGACTTCTCCTGGGGCGGATGCTATACTCAAAATGCACGAAAACCAAACAGAGACAGCTGAATTTTTTGACCGCGCGCCCGAAAAAACGGGCCGCTGAAAAAAGAATGATGGTCGGATGAAGGCTCCGAGAGAGACCGCTTTTTGCGGCGCCGAAGGGGAATGCAAAAACTCTCAGGCAAAAAGATCGGATCCGGACGACGCTTCGGAAAGTACGGCCCCGCGGCCGTACACCAAAGGGGCAACCGGAGGCCGCGTTCACGCGGCGGAAGGGAATCTCTCAGGTTTGGACGGAGGCAGAAAAACACACCGGTGTTTTTCTGCCTTTTTCTGTTTTCGGACATACTATTTTGGGAGGAATACGATGAGCGAATGGAAACGCACTCAATTTTATGACACGCACGTCGCGGCCGGCGCGACGATGGTGGAGTTCGGCGGCTGGGAGATGCCCGTGCAGTATCCCAGCGGCATCGTGGCCGAGCACCTCTACACCCGCCACTTCTGCTCCCTGTTCGACGTGTCCCACATGGGACGCATCCTGGTCGAGGGGCCGCAGCGGGTCGAGTTTCTGCAGCACGTGCTGACCAGCAACGTCTGCGCCCTGGATCTCAACCGCGCCCAGTACAGCATGATTTCCGATGAAAACGGCTTTGCCGTCGACGACGCCTACCTCTACCGCTTCGAGGAGGAGCGTTTCCTGCTGGTCGTGAACGCGGGCAACACCGACAAGGACTGGGCCCATCTGTGCGCCGTGGCGAAGGACTACGACTGCACGCTGACGAACATCACCGCCGACTGGGCGGCCATCGCCGTGCAGGGTCCGAAGAGCAAGGAGCTGCTGACGGAGCTGGCCGGCGGCCAGTCCGTCACCGAGCCGATGCGCAACGCCCTCAACACCCTCGAGCTGGAGGGCCACCGGGTCTGCGTGTCCAAGACCGGCTACACCGGCGAGCCGCTCGGCTACGAGGTCTATGTCAAAAACGAGGACTGCGTGTGGCTCTGGAACCGACTGATCGAGCTGGGCGCCCGCCCCGCCGGTCTCGGCGCGCGCGACACGCTGCGCATGGAGGCGGGCCTTCCCCTCTACGGCCACGAGCTCGGGCTCGACGCCGAGGGCAAGCCCATCCCCATCTTTGCCGTGCCGATCGCCCGCTTCGCGGTGAGCTTCTCCCCGCTCAAGGGCGATTTCATCGGCCGCGAGGCGCTGCAGAAGCAGTCCGATGCCTATAAGCGCATCATGAACCGCGACTTTTCCGACATGGCGGCGCTGCCGCGCCGCATCCGCCCCATCACGCTGCTCGACCGCGGCGTCATGCGTGCGGGCATGCCCGTATATTACAAGGGCGAGCCGGTCGGCTGGGTCACCAGCGGCACGATGGTTCCCTACTACCGCAGTGAAAACGAGGGCCTGGAGTCCCAGTTCACCGACGACATCGTCAAGCGCGCGATCGGCCTGTGCTATATCGACAGCGACATTCTGGACAACGAGGCTGTGGCGGTCGACGTGCGCGGCAAGCGCCTGCGCGCCGTGATCCCCGAGCGGCACCTGGACAACATGGCGCCGCCCTTCGCCCGCCCGATCATCTACGGCACCGAGCTTGCCCCGCAGGAGGTCGTCTATGAGGCGGAGCCGCCGCTGAACCTGCTGCTGCGCGCCGACAGCAACCATCTCTGGCGCCAGAAGCGCTGCGTCAACCTGATCCCCTCCGAAAACACGCCCAGCCGCGCCGTGCAGCTGCTCTGCGCCAGCGACCCGAGCTGCCGCTATGCCGAGCACAAGAAGGTCAAGTCCTTCTACGACAAGGATATCTTCTACTACCAGGGCACCGGCTTCATCGACGAGGTCGAGCGTCTGCTGGTGGACGAGATGCGCAAGTACTTCGGCTGCACTGAGGTCGAAACCCGCGTCATCAGCGGCCAGATGGCCAACACCGCCGTGTTCTCGGCGCTGATGGACTGGAAAAACCGTCTCGACCGCCGCCGCACGCCCGAGCGCCTCGGCTATGTGATGAACAACCACATCATCCGCGGCGGCCACCTCTCCGCCCAGCCGATGGGCGCGCTGCACGACTACATCGCCGTCGACCCCGTCACCGAGCGCAGCGCCGTCGTCAACTTCCCGGTCTGCAAAGACAACATCTACAAGACCGACGTGGAGGAGACCAAAAAGCTCATCGACCAGTACCGGCCCGAGTTCATCATCTTCGGCAAGAGCATGATCATCCAGAAGGAGCCCGTCAGCGAGATCCGCCGCTTTGTGGACGAACAGAAGATCCCCACGACCATCATGTACGACATGGCGCACGTCCTGGGTCTGGTGGGCGATTATTTCCAGAAGCCCTTCGAGGAGGGCGCCGAGATCGTCACCGGCTCCACGCACAAGACCTTCTTCGGCCCGCAGCGCGGCGTGATCGCCGTCAACTATAAAGAGGACGAGCTCAAGTACGGTCTCTGGCACAGCATCGAAAACCGCGCCTTCCCCGGCAGCGTCTCCAACCACCATCTGGGCACGCAGCTGGGCCTGCTGATGGCCGCCTATGAGATGAACGCCTTCAAGGACGAGTATCAGAAGGCCGTCATCGAAAACGCCAAGCACTTCGCCAAAGCGCTCGCGGCCCAGGGGCTGGAGGTCTGCGGCGATCCCGCCATCGATTACACCGAGACGCACCAGGTGCTCGTGAAGGTCGGCTACGGCAGCGGCGCCGAGATCGCCCGGAGGCTGGAGAACAACAACATCATCGTCAACTATCAGGCGCTGCCCGACGAGGAGGGCTTCACCGCCTCCGGCGCGCTGCGCATGGGCGTGAGCGAGATGACCCGCTTCGGCTTCGGTCCGAAGGAGTTCGACCGCCTGGCCGGGCTGATGGCCGAGTGCATCCTACACGGAACGCACATCGGTCAGGCCGTCTCCGATCTGCGCAAGGACTACACCGAGATGCTTTACTGCTTCAAAGACGAGGCCTTTACCGAAACGCTCGAGGACTTCGCCGGGCGGATCGGGTTCTGAGCTATTCCGAATTCCGAATTCCTAATTCCGAATTATCATTTTATGGAGGTAACTGTCATGAATCATCCCAGCGATCTGAAGTATACCAAGTCCCATGAATGGCTGCGCATGGAGGGCGAAATCGCCGTGGTCGGCATCTCCGACTACGCGCAGGACGCCCTGGGCGACGTGGTGTTCGTCAATCTGCCCCAGGAGGGCGACGAGACAACCGCGGGCGAATCCTTTGGCGACGTGGAGTCCGTCAAGGCCGTCAGCGAACTGATCTGCCCCGTCAGCGGCACGGTATGCGCCGTCAACGAGGATCTGCTGGACGCGCCGGAGCTTCTGAACCAGGATCCCTATGCCGCCTGGATCATCAAGGTGGAGAATGTGAGCGAGACCGAGGAGCTGCTGGAGGCCGACGAGTACGAGGCCCTCTGCGCTGCCGAGCACTGAGCCATTGCCCACCGAAACGGAGAACAGAGCATGAGTTACGTTCCATCCACCCCGGCCGAGCGGCAGGAGATGCTCCGCGCCGTCGGTGCGGAGGACTTTAAGGCGCTGTACCGCGACGTGCCGCAGGAGGTGCTGCTCGACCGCCCGCTCGATCTGCCGGAGGGCATGAGCGAGCTGGAGATGAGCCGCAGGATGAGCGAAATGGCGGCCAAGAACCGCCTCTTCCCCACCGTTCTGCGCGGCGCGGGCGCCTATGACCACTACATTCCCGCCGTCGTCCGCTCCATCCCGGCGAAGGAGGAATTCCTCACCGCCTACACGCCCTACCAGGCCGAAATGAGCCAGGGCGTGCTGCAGTCCATCTTTGAATACCAGACCATGATCTGCGAGCTGACGGGCATGGACGTGTCCAACGCCTCCGTCTACGACGGCGCCACCGCCGCCGCCGAGGCCGCCGCCATGTGCCGCGACCGCAAGCGCCGCGTGACCCTGATCTCCGCCGCCGCGCACCCCGACACGATCAACACCGTGCGCACCTACTGCTACGGCACCGGCGACGAGCTGCGGATCGTGCCGATGAAGGACGGGAAGACCGATAGCGAGGCTCTGCGCGCCATGCTCACGCCGGAGGTCGCCTCCTTCTACGTCCAGCAGCCGAACTTCTACGGCCAGCTGGAGGACGCCGAGGCGCTCGGCGCGCTGGTGCACGAGGCCGGCGCCCTGTACGTCATGGGCTGCAACCCCATTTCCCTCGGCATCCTGAAGACCCCGCGCGACTGCGGCGCGGACGTCGCCGTCGGCGAGGGCCAGCCGCTGGGCATGCCGCTCGGCTTCGGCGGCCCCTACCTCGGCTTCATGGCCACGACGACCAAAAACATGCGCAAGCTGCCCGGCCGCATCGTCGGCGAGACGGTGGACAGCCGCGGCGAGCGCGCCTACGTGCTGAGCCTGCAGGCCCGCGAGCAGCACATCCGCCGCGAGAAGGCCAGCAGCAACATCTGCTCCAACGAGGCGCTGTGCGCACTGACCGCTGCGGTGTATCTGGCCACGGTCGGCCCGGAGGGGCTTGCCGAGGCTGCGCGCCAGTGCATGGCCAAGGCGCACTACCTGTGCCGGAAACTCTGCGGGATCGACGGCGTGGAGCTGGTCTACACCGGCGAATTCTTCCACGAATTCGTCACCACCCTGCCCCGCCGCGACGAGGTGCTCAAGGCCCTCGAGGACGCCGGGATCCTCGGCGGACTGCCCGTCGAAGCGGGCGTGCTGTGGTGCGCCACCGAAAAGCAGAGCCGCGAAGAGCTCGATCGGGCCGCCGCGATTGTGAAGGAGGTGCTGGCCGGATGAAGCTGATTTTTGAAAAGAGCGTGAAGGGCCGGCACTGCGATCTGTTGCCCAAGTGCGACGTCGACCTTGTCGAACTGCCGGAGAGCCTGCGCCGCGAGACGGCGCCCGCCCTGCCGGAGCTGAGCGAGGTGGACGTGGCGCGCCACTACACCGAGCTCAACCACCGCGTGCACGGCGTCAACTGCGGCTTCTACCCCCTCGGCTCCTGCACGATGAAGTACAATCCCCGCATCGACGAGGACATGGCTTCCCTGCCCGGCTTTGCGGGCGTGCATCCCCTGGCCCCGGCCTATGCCGTCGAGGGCTGCCGCGAGGTGCTCGACACCGCCGCGCGCTATCTCTGCGAGCTGACCGGCATGCAGGGCATGACTTTCCAGCCCGCCGCCGGCGCGCACGGCGAATTCACCGGGGTGCTGCTCATCAAGCAGTACCACGACAAGCGCGGCGACGTAAAGCGCCGGAAGATCATCGTCCCCGACTCCGCCCACGGCACCAACCCCGCCACCGCCGCGATGTGCGGCTTTGAAGTGGTGAACATCCCCTCCGCGCCCAACGGCTGCGTCGATCTGGAGGCGCTGAAGGCCGTGCTCGGCGAGGACACCGCGGGATTGATGCTCACGAACCCCAACACCGTCGGCATCTTCGACGAAAACATCCTTGAAATCACCCGTCTGGTGCACGAGGCAGGCGGCCTGTGCTACTACGACGGCGCCAACCTCAACGCGATCATGGGCGTGGTCCGGCCCGGCGACATGGGCTTTGACTGCGTCCACATGAACCTGCACAAGACCTTCGCCACGCCGCACGGCGGCGGCGGTCCCGGCGCCTGCGCCGTCGGCTGCAAGGATTTTCTTTGCGAGTTCCTTCCCGCTTCTGCTTTGATGGAGGGTCCCGGCCATATCCAGGTGCGTTCCTTTGCCGGCAACTTCCTGGTGGTCGTGCGCGCGCTGAGCTATCTGCTTTCTCTCGGCCGCGAGGGCATCCCCGAGGCCGCGCAGAACGCCGTGCTGAACGCCAATTACCTGATGCGCCGCATCCAGGGCAGCTTTGACCTGGCCTTCGACCGGGTGTGCATGCACGAATTTGTGCTCGATCTGAGCCGCTTCAAAAAAGAGACCGGCGTGAGCGCGCTGGACGTGGCCAAGTCGCTGATCGACTACGGCATGCACCCGCCCACGATGTACTTCCCGCTGATCGTCCACGAGGCGCTGATGCTCGAGCCCACCGAGACCGAGAGCAAGGAGACCCTGGACTGGGCGGCGGATATCTTCCGCGCGCTCTATGAGCTGGGCTATACCGATCCCGAGACCATGCACGAGGCGCCGCACCATGCGCAGATCGGCCGCCCGGACGAGGTGCGCGCGGCGCGCAATCCGATCCTGCGCTGGCAGAAGCCGGAGGGCTGATATGGCTGACTATCAGCTTCTGGTCATCGGCGCCGGGCCCGGCGGCTACACCGCCGCCCTGCGCGCAGCGAAGCTCGGCATCAAAACGGCCGTCGTCGAGGCGCGCGAGGCGGGCGGCACCTGCGTCAACCGCGGCTGTGTGCCGACCAAGACCCTGCTGCATGCTTCCGAGCTCTATCACGCCGCCAAAGAGGGCGCGGCCTTCGGCATCCACGCCGATGGCCTGTGCGCCGATATCGGCGGGATCTTCGCCCATAAGCGTGAGGTGAGCCGCACGCTGTCCCAGGGCGTGGAAAGTCTGCTGAAAGCGGCGAAGGTGCCGCTGCTGCGCGGCCGCGCGCAAATCAGCGCGCCGCATACCGTCACGATCACCGATGCGGACGGAAACGCGAGCATCGTCACCGCCGATCATATCCTCATTGCGACCGGCGCCGCACCGGTGCGCCCGCCGATCCCCGGAATCGCTCTTGCGCTGACAAGCGACGACATCCTTGAGAGCGACGGAAACATGTTCCGCTCGCTCGTCATCATCGGCGGCGGCGTGATCGGCATCGAATTCGCCTGCTTCTACGCCGATCTCGGCTGCGAAGTGACCGTCATCGAGGCGCTCGACCGGCTGCTGCCCGTCCTCGACCGCGAGCTGGGGCAGAATCTCGGGCTGCTGCTGAAAAAGCAGGGCGTCCGGGTGCTCACGAACGCCCGTGTGCAGCGCATCGAAGAGGCGGACGGCGGCCTGCGCGTTGCCGTGGAGGCCAAAACCGGCGCGGAGGAGCTCGCCGCGGAGGCGGTCGTCTGCGCCGTCGGCCGGAGGCCCTGTCTGGACGGGCTGTTTGCCGAAGGGCTGCAGCCGAAGACGGAAGGCGCCGTGCTGAAGGTCAACGAGCGCTTTGAGACCTCGATCCCCGGCGTGTACGCCATCGGCGACGCGGCCTGCCCGGTGCAGTTTGCGCACCTGGCCGCCGCGCAGGGCGAAAGCTTTGCGGAGATGCTCGCCGGTCTCACGCCGGAGCGCGAGCTCAGCCTGGTGCCGAGCTGCGTGCACTGCCGCCCGGAGATCGCCGTCGTGGGTCTTTCCGAGGCGGAGGCCAAGGCGGCGGGCATCCCCGTCAAGGTCGGCAAGTGCGTCATGGGCGGCAACGCCCGCACCCTGATTATGAATCCCGGGCGCAGCTTTATGAAGATCCTTGCCCATGCCGAGAGCGGCGTGCTCCTCGGTGCGCAGCTGATGTGCCCCAACGCCTCTGACATCATCTCCCAGCTTGGCGAGGCGATCGCCAACCGCATGACGCCCCGGCAGCTTTTGCGGGCCATGCGGCCGCACCCGACCTTTGAAGAAGCGCTCGGCGACGCGCTGAGCGATCTGGATACAAAACTCAACAAATCATAATTATTTCAGGAGGAACTCAGCATGAATTACGGTCGTACCTACAACTTCTCCGCCGGCCCCGCCATGATGCCGGAACCCGTTCTGGAAGAGATCCGGGACGAAATGATGAACTACCGCGGCAGCGGTATGTGCGTGATGGAGATGTCCCACCGCTCCAAGGTCTTCCAGCAGATCGTTGACGAGGCCGAAGCCGATCTGCGCGCGCTGATGAACATCCCCGACAACTACAAGGTGCTCTTTATGCAGGGCGGCGCCACGCTGCAGTTTGCCGCCATCCCCTGGAACCTGATGAAAAACGGCAAGGCCGTCTACATCGAGACCGGAGCCTGGTCCAAGAAGGCCATCGCCGAGGCCAAGAAGTACGGCGAGGTCATCGTCGCCGCCAGCTCCAAGGACAAGAATTTCAGCTATATCCCCGACGTGTCCGATCTGGACATCCCCGAGGACGCCGACTACGTCTACATCTGCGAGAACGAGACCATCCACGGTCTGACCTACCAGAAGCTGCCCAACACCAAGGGCCACATCCTCGTCTCCGACCAGAGCTCCATGTTCCTCTCCAAGCCCTGCAACGTGGCCGACTACGGTCTGATCTACGCGGGCGTGCAGAAGAACGTCGGCCCCGCCGGCATGAGCGTCATCATCATCCGTGAGGATCTGATCCGCGAGGATCTGGACCCGAAGATGCCCGTCTACATGCGCTATGACATCCAGGCGGCCAACGGCTCGATGTACAACACCCCGAACTGCTGGGCCATCTACTGCTGCGGCAAGGTGTTCCACTACCTGCGCGAGATCGGCGGCCTGGAGGAGATGGCGCGCCGCAACGAGGAGAAGGCGAAGATCCTCTACGACTTCCTCGACGAGTCCAAAATGTTCCGCGGCACGGTGGAAAAGAAGGACCGGAGCCTCATGAACGTGCCCTTCGTGACCGAGAGCGCCGAGCTCGACGCCGAAGTGGTCAAGGCCACCAAGGCCGCCGGCTACGACAACCTCAAGGGCCACAAGAGCGTGGGCGGTCTGCGCGCGAGCATCTACAACGCCATGCCCAAGGAGGGCGTGGAAGCCCTAGTCGAATTTCTGAAGAAGTTCGAAGCCGAATACAACAAGTAAGAAAGGACGGACGAAATCATGAAGATTCTGGTTACCGACGGAATGGATAAGAAGGCGCTGGCCACGCTGCGCGAGATGGGCAACGAGGTCGTCGAGCAGTTCTATGAGCCCGATGCGCTGGGCGCCGCGCTGAAGGACTTTGACGCGGTGGTCGTGCGCTCCAAGACCAAGGTGCGCGCCAATCATATCGACGAGGCCGCCGAAGGCCGCCTGAAGCTCATCATCCGCGGCGGCGTGGGCGTGGACAACATCGACGTGGCCTATGCCGAATCGAAGGGCATGACCGTGAAGAACACCCCGCGCGCCTCTTCCCAGAGCGTGGCCGAGCTTGCCCTGGCCCACATGCTCTCCTGCGCCCGCTTTATCTCCCACGCCGGCTACACCATGCGTAACGGCGCCTGGGAAAAGAAGACCTACGGCAAGGGCTTTGAGATCTGCGGCAAGACCATCGGCATCATCGGCTACGGCCGCATCGGCTCCTGCCTGGGCAGGATGTGCCAGGCCCTCGGCATGACCGTGATCGCCTACGGCGCCCACCACGAGCCGGGCACCACCGCCCGCGACGGCGTGCCCTACGTCAGCCTGGACGAGCTGCTGGAGCGCTCCGACTTCGTCTCCGTCCACGCTCCGGCGGCAGAAGGCCCGATCATCAACGCAGACACCATCGCCAAGATGAAGGACGGCGTGGTCATCATCAACACCTCCCGCGGCGCCAATCTCGACGAGGCCGCCCTGCTCGAGGCGCTCGACTCCGGCAAGGTCCGCGCCGCCGGTCTTGACGTCTGGGCCACCGAGCCTTCCACCAACGCAGCGCTCTACTCCCATCCCCACGTTTCCTGCACGCCGCACATCGGCGCCCAGACCGGCGAGGCCCAGGCCCGCATCGGCCAGGAGATCGTGGAGATCATCAGCTCCTTCGGCAAGTAAGAGCGGAGATACGACATGAAGAACATCTTCTGCCCGGCCGACATCCTGCTGCCCAAAGACGCCGACATGACGAAATGGGCGGTCATCGCCTGCGACCAGTTCACCTCCGACAAGGCCTACTGGGACCGCGTGCGAAAGACCGCGGGCGAAGCTCCCTCCACCATCAACCTCATCCTGCCCGAGGCCGAGCTCGGCTCCCCGCGCGAGGCCGAGGAGGTCGCGCAGATCAACCGCACGATGGACGAATATCTGCGCGACGGCGTTTTCGCCGTCTACCCGGACAGCTACGTCTATGTGGAGCGCACGCTGGAAAACGGCAGCATCCGCAAGGGGCTGATCGGCAAGCTGGATCTCGAAGCCTACGACTACCATCCCGGCTCGACCTCCTCCATCCGCGCCACGGAAAAGACCGTGGCCGAGCGCATCCCGCCGCGCCAGCGCGTGCGCCGCGACGCGCCGATCGAGCTGCCGCACGTGCTGCTGCTCGTCGACGACCACAAAAAGTGCCTGATCGAATCCGTGGCCGCGAAGAAGGAGCGCCTGCCGAAGCTCTACGACTTTGAGCTGATGGAGGGCGGCGGCCGCATCCGCGGCTGGCTGGTCGCCGGTGAGGACGCCGCGGCCTTCGACGAGGCCCTGAGCGCCTACTGCCAGACCGTGGACGCCAAATACGAGGGTCTCAAGGGCGTGCCGATGGTCTTCGCCGTCGGCGACGGCAACCACTCCCTCGCCACCGCCAAGAGCTGCTACGAGGAGCTCAAGCGCAAGCACCCCGGCGAGGATCTCAGCGAGCATCCCGCCCGCTGGGCCCTCGTGGAGCTGGAGAACATCCACGACGAGGCGCAGGTCTTTGAGCCGATCCACCGCGTCATCACGCACACCGACCCGCAGAAGCTGCTGCAGGCGCTTGAAGAGAGCTGCTGTGCCCCCGGCGGCTACACCGTGCGCTGGTACAGCGGCGGCAAGAGCGGCGAGCTGAGCCTCGACCGCACGAAGAGCGAGCTTGCCGTCGGCGTGCTGCAGGCTTTCCTCGACGCGTATCTGAAGGAAAACGCCGGTGAGATCGACTATATCCACGACGACGACGCGCTGATTGCCCTCTCCGAGCCGGAGGACGCCATCGGCTTCCTGCTGCCCGCGATGGAGAAGAGCCAGCTCTTCCGCGGCGTGATCCGCGACGGCGCCCTGCCACGCAAGACCTTCTCGATGGGCCACAGCCGCGAGAAGCGCTACTACCTGGAGGGCCGCAGGATCCGCTGAGTCCCGAAACTTCACAGGCAGAACAGTTTCCCTGTTCTGCCTGTGCTCTTAGCTATTCCATGGAAGGAACCGATCTATGACCCAAAAGCAACGCTCCGCCCCGCAGCGGCGCTGGAGTCCGCCGCTCATCGGCCAGCGCATCGTCAAGACGACCGTCGCGGTCTTTCTGTGCCTGCTGTTTTACTACCTGCGCGGCTACCGCGGGCAGGACATGCCCACCGAGGCCGCCATCACCGCCATCGTCTGCATGCAGCCCTATGTGCGCGATACCCGGACCTATGCGCTCAACCGCTTTGCCGGCTCTCTGAACGGCGCGGCCTGGGGCCTGCTGTTTCTGCTGCTGGTGCTGGTTTTTCCGGCGCTGAGCAGGAACATGCTCATCCTCTACGCCGTGATGGCGCTGGGCGTGTTGGCCACGCTCTACACCGCCGTCGTCGTGCGAAAGCCCGATACCGCCAGCCTCGCCGCGATCGTTTTCATCTGCGTCGTCATCAGCTATCCGGACATCACCGACCCGCTGCGCCAGGCGGCGGACCGGATGCTCGGCATCCTGGTGGGCACCGCGGCAGCCATTGCGGTCAACGTCTTTCGCCTGCCGCGCTCCAAAAACCGGGACATCGTGTTTTTCGTGCGCATGAAGGACCTGGCGCCCGACCGCTTTTCCGCCATTTCCTCGGCGGCGCAGTTCCGGCTGAACTATCTCTATCAGGACGGCGCGAAGATCTGCCTGATGAGCGAGCACGCCCCCGCCTTCTTCGCCGCGCAGATGAGCGACGCCATGCTGAACATACCGCTGATCGTGATGGACGGCGCTGCGATCTACGACGTGGCGGAAAACAAATACCTCTCCGTGCAGACCCTGGGTGAACGCCCGGCGGAGCGGATGCGCGAGCATCTCGATCACCTGGGCGTCAGCTATTTCCTCTACACGGTCCGCAGCAACAAGACCTGCGTGTTCCATCAGGGCCCGCTCAGCGAGCAGGAGAGCTTCCTCTATCGCCGCATGCGCCGTTCGCCCTACCGCAGCTATCTGGACGGCGAAAACTATGCGCTGGGCGAGATCGTCTATTTCAAGATCGTCACCGACGAAGAGCAGGCGCAGGCGCTGCTGCGCGGCATGCAGAGCGTGCTGCACTCCAACCACCTGCGGGCGGTCATCCGCCCGGAGGCCGGCGCCGAGGAGCTTTTCGCCCTGTACGTCTACTCGGCCCGCGCCACGATGCGCCAGGCCGAGAACCGGCTGATGCAGCAGCTGCGCGAGCGCGAACCGGCGCTGAAGTCGGTGGAGGTCTTTCTCCGCGCCGATTACCGCAGCGAGTACGACGCGATGAGCCTGCTGCACACGCTCGGAAACCTCTACGAGCCGCTGCGGCTCTTCGGACGCAGCCGCGAGACGCGCCTCTGAGCGCCGCCGCGGCGCCCTTGCTTCGCTTTTTCCGCGCTCGAATATTGTTTGGGGAGTTGTCATTATGGATTATCTGGGAAGCCTGACAAACAGCATCTTTTCCCTGGTCTTCATCATTTTTCTGATCGGCACCGTGGGCTATTTCATCGGCGCCATCAGCATCAGGGGGATCTCCCTCGGCACGGCCGGCGTGCTGCTGACCGCCCTGCTGTACGGCATCATCGCCCATTTCGTTCCCTCCTTTTCGATCGGCGGCACGGAGATCGTGCTGTTCAGCGACGCGCTGAAAAAGAACTTCAGCTTCGTGTCCTCCCTCGGCACGGCGATGTTCGTTACCTCCGTCGGCTTTATCGCCGGCCCCAAATTCTTCCGCTCCTTCAACCGCGCCACCATGTCCTATGTCTACATGGGCGCTGTCACCATCGCCGTCGGCGCGCTGGTGACTGCGGCGTTCATCTGCCTTGACCATAAGCTGTCGCCTTCGATGGCGGTCGGCCTGATGACCGGCGCGCTGACCAGCACCCCGGGCCTGTCCGCGGCAAAGGAGGTCGCGGGCGAGGGCGCGGATCTCGTCACCGCGGGTTACGGCATCGCCTATCTCTTCGGCGTGCTGGGCGTGGTGTTCTTCGTGCAGCTGATGCCGCGCATCCTGAAGATCAACATTGCCGAGGAGCGCGCGCGTTTCGTCGCCGCCAACACCATCCCCGCCGGCCTCATCAAGCGCAGTCTGGAAAAGGTGGACCCCTTCGGCTTCCTGCCCTTCTTCCTGGCCGTGGCCCTCGGCTGTGTCATCGGCGCCATCCGCATCCCCGGCCTCAACTTCTCCTTCGGCAACTCCGGCGGCTGCCTGATCGCGGGCCTGCTGGTCGGCCATTTCGGCCACTTCGGCAAAATCGACATGCGCATCGAAAAGGCGACGCTCAACTTCTTCCGTGAGCTGGGCCTCGTCCTCTTCCTGATCGGCGCGGGCGTGCCCGGCGGCGTGAACTTCGTGTCCAACATCCGCCTCGCCTATTTCATTTACGGCGCGCTCATCACGCTGATCCCGATGATCGGCGGCTATTTCATCGGCCGCTATGTCTTCAAGCTGGATATCTTCAATAACCTCGGCTCCATCACCGGCGGCATGACCAGCACGCCCGCTTTGGGCTCGCTGATCGCCACAGCCGGCACCGACGAGGTCGCCGCGGCCTACGCCGCGACCTATCCCGTCGCGCTGGTCTTTGTCGTGATCGCCGCCAAGCTGATCATTCTGCTGCTCTGAGCGCCGTATGCAGGCACAGGGACTGCTTTTTCGCAGTCCCTGTGCTTTTCTTCCCGGCTTGACAGAACGGTGGTTTTGATTTAGACTTCACATACTATTACTATAAAATATGGAGGGCGCGGCATGATAAGCCTCCATCCTCACAAGTCCACAGCGCGCGATATGACCAGCGGGCCCATCTGGCGGCAGCTGGTCCTCTTTGCGCTGCCGCTGATGCTGGGCAACGTCTTCCAGATGCTCTACAACACCGTGGACTCGATCATCGTGGGCAACTTTGTCAGCAAGCAAGCGCTCGCGGCCATCGGCTCGACCACGATGATCACCAACATGATGGTCTTCTTTTTCAACGGCTTTTCGGTCGGCGCGAGCGTGATGATCGGCCAGTATTTCGGCGCGCGGGACATGGAAAAGCTCCACCGCGCGATTGAGACGACCATGGCGGCCACCTTCCTGCTGAGCTTTCTGTTCTCCGGGGCGGGCGTGCTGGCGGTCGAATCGCTGCTGCGCATGATGAGCACGCCGGACGACGTGTTCGCGGACGCGGCGCTGTATCTGCGCATCTACATCGGCGGCATTTCGGGCCTGCTGATCTACAACATGGGCAGCGGCATCCTGCGCGCGGTGGGCGATTCCACAAGGCCGCTGTATTTCCTGATCTTCACGAGCCTGCTGAACATCGCGCTCGACCTGTTTTTCGTCATTGTCCTGAAAACCGGCATTGCCGGCGCCGCCATCGCCACGATCATTTCGCAGGCCGTGTCCGGCGCGGCGATCCTTGTCCTGCTGACGCGCACAAAGGACATTTACCGTCTCAGCTGGCGCGAGCTGCGGCTGGACTGGCCGATCCTGCGGCGCATCTTCGGCGTCGGTCTGCCCGCGGGCATCCAGTCGGTGATCACCGCCTTCTCCAACATCTTCGTGCAGAGCTACGTCAACGTCTTCGGCTCGGACGTGATGGCCGGCTGGGCCAGCTACAACAAGCTCGACCAGTTCATCATGCTGCCGATGCAGAGCATGGCCATGGCAGCCACCACCTTTGTCAGCCAGAATGTCGGCGCCGGGGAGGACCGGCGCGCCGACCGCGGCACCGCGGCCTCGCTGCTGCTCACCTGCGGCATCACCGGCTCCATCATTGCGCTGCTGATCGCCTTTGCGCCCGCCGCCGTCCGGCTGTTCTCGCCGGACAGCGAGGTCATCCGCTACGGCGTGCTGTTTATCCGCACCAACTGCGCCTTCCTGCTCTTTAACTGCATCAACCACGTGCTGGCCGGCGCGCTGCGCGGACGGGGCGATTCCCGCGGGCCGATGATCATCATGCTCTCCTGCTTCGTGGCGCTGCGGCAGACCTATCTCTACCTGATCACGCATTTTTACGCCAACACTCCGCGCATCGTCGGCATCGGCTATCCGGTCGGCTGGACGAGCTGCTGCGCGGTGATGCTCCTCTACTTCTTCTGGAAGCGGCATCGGCGGCTGGCCGCCGAAAAGAAGCGCTTATCCGCCCGATAAGCTGAATAAAAACGTCCTTTCCCGCAGACACTGTTTTTATCTGAAGGAAAGGACGTTTTATTATGATCGAACGCGATACCATCAAGCTGCTGCGCGAATGCGACGCAGGCGTTAAAATGGGCGTAAGCTCCATCGACGAGGTGATCGGCTCCGTCAAGGGCAAGGCCATGAAGGAAAAGCTCTATCAGTGCCGCGAGGAGCACGAAAAGCTGGGGCGGGAGCTGCAGGGGCATCTCGACCGCTTCGGCGACCGCGGCAAGGATCCGAACCCCGTGGCCAAGGGCATGAGCTGGCTCAAGACCGAGACGATGCTGGGTCTGGAGCGCAGCGACAAGGTCATTGCCGATCTGATGACCGACGGCTGCAACATGGGCGTCAAGAGCCTGAACCGCTATCTCAACGAATACAAGGCCGCCGACGAAGTCACGAAGGATATGGCCAAGCGCCTGATCCACCTGGAGGAGACGCTGAGCACCGATCTGCGGGAGTATTTGTAAGCCGAAAAATTTTTTTGAAAAAGCAGGAACCTTTTCCCTGACCCGCCGTCCAATCATACGCAAACAGAAAAAAAGAAAAAGCACGGCGGGTTCCGTGCAGTGAAAGGAAGGGTTCCCCATGAAAAAAATGATGGCTCTGATTCTCGCACTCGTGATGGTCTTCGCGCTGGCCGCCTGCGGCCGCCAGAACGCCCCGGTCGTCGGCGGATGGACACCGGCGGAAGGCGCCAAGATGACGGACGACGCGCAAAGCGCTTTCGACAAGGCGATGGAAGGCCTCATCGGCGTCAATTACACGCCGGTCGCTCTGCTCGGCAGACAGCTGGTCTCCGGCACGAACTACTGCATCCTCTGCGAAGCCTCGGTGGTCTCCCCCGACGCCAAGCCCTACTACGCGCTGGTGTACCTCTACCAGGATCTGAAGGGCGCGGCCGAGGTCACCAATATCGTCAAGCTCGATATGGGCGATATCGCCGAGAGCGGTGAGATCAAGGCCACCGAGACCGCGGGTGAAGCCCTTCTGGGCGGCTGGACGGTCGATCGGGAATCCTCCGTGGAAGTGAAGGGCGCGCTGCTGCACCTGGCCAGCCAGGTCGTCTCCGGCAAGAACCACTGCGTGCTCTGCGAGGGCAACGAGCTGGTCTTCGTCTATGAGAATGCCGAAGGCAAGACCGAAGTCACCCAGCGGGTGACCATCGACCTCGGCGCCTTCAACAAGTAAATCATCCATCCGGGCCGGCCGGTCTCCGAGAAGGAGGCCGGCCGGTTTTTTGTAAGATCCTTCGACTCGCTGCGCTCCGCTCAGGATGACAGAGGGCTGCGATGGCGGGCCGTTGAGGGCGTCGGCCCCTACGGGAATGCGGAGTTCGGAATCTGGAATGAAGGGGAGGCCGAAAACCCAAGAGTTTCGCAGGGGCGGTCCCGGCCGCAGGAAACAATCCCCCAGTCACCGCCCCTGGCGGTGACAGCCCCCTTTAGGCAAGGGGGCCAACGAAGGACGGGCCGTCGAGGGCGCCGGCCCCTACGGAGAAATTCGGAATGCGGAATGGGGGATCTTGATAAAAGACCCGGCCTCCGAACGGAGGCCGGGTCTTTTTGTCGCTTGCGTTTATTCCTTCACGGTGCCGTCGGGATTGAACAGCGGCAGGGGCGCGAGGTAGATGATGTCGTCGCGCTTCTGGGAATCGCCCTCGGCCAGGACGGCTACAGCGCCGGCCACGATGCCGCCGGCCTGTTTGACCAGCTCTTCGGTGGCACGCAGGCTCTCGCCGGTGGAGATCACGTCGTCCACGATCAGCATGCGCTTGCCGCGGATCATGTCCGCATCGTTTTTGTCGAGGACCAGACGCTGGACGGCCTCGGTGGTGATGGACTTCACCTGGACCTCAAAGGTCTCGGGCATGTAGGCCTTGGGCCCCTTGCGTGCGACGAAGTACTTCTCCGCGCCGCTCTGGCGGGCCATTTCATAGAGCAGGGGGATGGACTTGGCCTCGGGAGCGATGAGGTAGTCGTATTCGGGGGCGCGCTTGAGCAGCTCGGCGGCCGCGTGTACGGTCACTTCCACGTCGCCGAACATGACGAAAGCGCCGATGTACAGGTCGTCAGAGACCTTGCACAGGGGCAGATCGCGCTTCAGGCCGGCAATATCAATCTCATATGTCATGGTTGTTTTCCTCCTGTTGAGTTATCGTTCAAACATGACTATTTTACAGCATGACAGCGAAAAATCAAGGGGTTTTATAAAATAATCCCCGTTCAGCGGCTGTCCGCCGCCCCTCTTGCGCGCAGGCGGCGCAGCGCCGGTTCGCAGACGCGGAGCTTTCGGGCGATCTGCCGGGTGCTCCAGCCCATGTCCACATAGGCCTGGATACGCGCGGCCAGTACGTCGCCCGGCACCTCCCGCAGCCTTCCGGCCGGCGCATAGCGGGGGCAGTCCGCCGTCGGCGGGCAGCCGCGCGGCTCAAATTCGATCAGCAGATAATCGCAGCTGTCCGTGCGCGGCGTATAATAACAGCAGTCGGTGTGCCCGCAGCGCAGCTCCGAGGGCCCGCGCAGCCGGAGCGAGGGCGCAAAATCAAGCTTCATGCGCCGCCTCCATCAGTGCACCGGCCTGCGCCAGCGCCTGCGCATACAGGCGGTACAGGTGCCGCTCGCTGTAATACAGGCCGCGCCGCTCCCCCGCGATGCGGATCGCCGGCCAGCTCAGGCCGAAGCCGTGCCGCAGCAGAAGCAGCGTGCGCAGCCGCTCGTCCGGCAGGCGATCCATCAGCTCCAGCAGCGCGCCCGCATCCGTTTGTGCCAGCTTCGACAGCCGCTGCGGCAGGGCGCTGCGCCCCGTGCTTTTTCTTGCTTTTGCTTTTTTCACCGTTTCAATCCTCCCAATCCCGATCCATCGGCCGTCGGCGCAGATAAGGGGCCGCCCAGTCGGTCAGGCAGTCGCTTTCCGCGCAGATGTTCAATCCGTCCGGCAGCTCGTAATAGTTCTCACCCTCGCCGATCGGCAGACCGCAGTTATCGCAAAACAGCCGCGGCCGCGCTTCGGCACGAAAAGCAAGCGTATTCATCGCATTTCGCCACGATTCGTGTCACTTTCGCTGAAAAAAAGAGTCTCCACACTGCAGCCGTAATAGCGGGCGAGGGCAAGCTTGATCTCGTCCTTCGGCATCCGCGCCCCGCGTTCGTACATGGCCAGCGTGGACTGCCGGATCCCCAGCGCGGCGGCGACCTCTTCCTGGGAGCGCGTCCCCCGCAGCCGGAGCAGCCGTCCGGCGACCTTCTTTTTATCCATGCCGCTTCCTCCTTCTTGCGCCACGCTCTGTGGCTTTCTGGGTACAGTATAGCGCTTGTGCCACGAAATGTCAATTATTTTCGAAGTTTCTCTTGCATTTCTTCACGGAACGTGATATTCTGAAGCTGACAGGGAGGCGAAAATCATGGGAGAGGAATCTTTTGGGCTGCGGCTGCGCAGGCTGCGCAAGGCGCACGGGGAGACCCAGCCAGAGCTGGCAAAGCTGCTCGGGCTGTCGCGCAGCGCGGTGAGCATGTACGAAAGCGGCGAGCGCGAGCCGAAATATGAGCTGCTGACAGCGATCGCGGCGCATTACGACGTGGATCTGGACTATCTGCTGGGGCGCGACCGGCCGGAGAGCGCGGAGGGTGAGGATCCCGATATCCGCCTGATCGCGCGCGCCGGCCGGAAGATGACGCCGGAGCAGCGGGAAAACCTGCTGCGCTACGCGCGCTTCATGTTCCCCGAGGCCTTCGAGGACGACGATGCGTGACTTCATCGAGGAGATCCTGCACTTTCAGTGCGGGCACGCTTACTCGCTGCCGCTGAACATCGAGGCGCTCTGCCGCACGCTGGGGCTGGAGCTGCGCCCGCTGTCCGGAATCGTACGCGAAAGCGGCATGAGCGTGGCGGAGATCTGCACCTTCTGGGGCAATCCCGACGGCGCGCTGCAGCGCCTGGGCGGACGATTTGTCATCAGCTATAACGACGCCAGGCCTGCGCGCCGCCAGCGCTTCACGCTCTGCGAGGAGGTCTCGCACTGGCTGCTGGGGCATCTGGACGAGCCGGGCTTTTCGGTCTTCAGCCAGGACTATCGCGAAGAGGTCTATCGGCGCTGCGAGGAGGAGGCGCGTCAGGCGGCCGGGATGCTGCTCTGCCCGCCGCGCTGGTTTTTCGCGCACGAGAAGGAGCTGGGCGAGCGCGCGCTGATGCGGCGCTGCGGGGTGAGTCTCGCCTGTGCGCGGCACATTCTGGCCGACTATGCGCGTCTCGGCGCGGAGCTCCGCGCCTGCCCGACCTACGGCTTCGTCCCGATCAACGCGGAGCTGCGCGGCTGAAAGAAACCGCAGGACGCCCTTGCGCTCCGCAATCGGCCAAAAAACTCTTGCAAAAGCAGCGCGGATACTGTAAAATAGACAAGCTAATAGTACGCAAACGAAAACTAATATTGGGAGGACCCAACTATGATTACTGCAGGCGAATTCAGAAACGGCGTTACCTTTGAGATGGACGGCCAGGTCATGCAGGTCGTCGAATTCCAGCACGTCAAGCCCGGCAAGGGCGCGGCCTTCGTGCGCACCAAGATGAAGAACGTCATCACCGGCGCCGTGACCGAGACTTCCTTCAACCCCACCGCCAAGTTCGAAAACGCGACGGTCGAGCGCATGACCATGGAATACCTCTACAACGACGGCAACCTCTATTACTTCATGAACCCCGAGACCTACGAGCAGGAGCCCGTGGACGCCTCCGTCCTGGGCGACAACTTCAAGTTCGTCAAGGAAAACATGGAGTGCACCATCTACTCCTACAAGGGCAAGGTCTTCAACGTGGAGCCGCCCTTCTTCGTGGAGCTTGAGGTCACCGACACCGATCCGGGCTTTGCCGGCAACACCGCCACCAACGCCACCAAGCCCGCCACCCTCGAGACCGGCGCCGAGATCAAAGTGCCCCTGTTCATCGACCGCGGCGAGATCATCCGCGTCGACACCCGCACCGGCGAGTATCTCAGCAGAGCGTAAGCACCCGTATCCGGCCAAGCAGACAGCGCCTCTGGAAGAGCGCGGAAGAAAGGAGTATTTCTGATGACGATCGTGGAAAAAGCCGCCTACCTGAAGGGATTGACCGAAGGCCTCGGCATCACGCCCGAGACGAAAGACGGAAAGCTCTGGGCCGCGCTGCAGGATCTGCTGTCCGATATCGCGCACGAGGTCGAAGATCTGCAGTCGGCGCATCTGGACATGGCCGACGCGCTGGACGAGCTGACCGACGAGGTGACCCTGCTGCAGGATTGCTGCGGCGACCCCGACCTGCGTCCCCTGGACGAGGACGACGAAGAGGATGAAGATGAGGATGAGGACGACGAGGACTCCTCCTTTGACGAAGTCCTGTACGACGTCACCTGTCCTGTCTGCGGCGAGGAGATCACCCTCGACGAGGACATGCTGGCCCAGGGCTCGATCGACTGCCCGCACTGCGGCGAAGCGCTCGAGTTCGAGATGGGCGAGGATGAGGACAGCGACGACGATCTCTGATCCGAACCTGTGACTGCGCAAAACAGCCCCTGTTAAAAAACAGGGGCTGTTCTTTTTCTGCCATATGGGGCCGATTGTTCCTTGACGGACGCGGCGCCCTGCGGTAAACTGAAAGCCGTGACGAAACCAGTCGAAATCGGGAGGACGGAATGATGAAACATGGTCTGCGGGCGCTTGCCCTGCTTCTGTGTGTGCTGCTGCTGAGCGGCTGCACATGGCCGGAGGTCGTACCCTGGGCGCGCGAGGAGGAAGCAGCGGAAGAAAGCAGCACGCAGTCCGGCAGCTTCGGCATCTATATGACCTGGACGCTGAGCGACGAGCACACCCTGCACATTTCCGGCCGCGGCGTGATCCCCGACTACTGGGGAGACACCACCAAAACGCCCAACTGGCCCGCCTGGCACGAGTTTCGCGATACGGTGACCACCTTGGTGGTGGAAGAGGGCGTCTCCGTCATCGGCAGCCGCGCCTTTACCGGCTTTACCAAGCTGACAAACGTCATGCTGCCCGAAAATCTGCTTGAGATCGGCGCCAGCGCCTTTGAAAACTGCGAGAGCCTCGCGGAGATCGTGATCCCCGACAGTGTCCACAGCATCGGCAAGCAATGCTTCGCCGGCTGCGGGCTGAAAAGCGTGGCGATCTCCCCCTTTGTCGAGCAGATCGGCGACAAGGCCTTCGATCGCTGCAAACAGCTGCTGGAGATCCTCGTCGATCCTGACAACCCGGCCTATGCTTCGAAAGACGGCGTGTTCTTCACGAAGGACCTGACGAGGCTTTTGTGCCTGCCCGGCGGCAAGACCGGCGCCTATGCGCTGCCCGACAGCGTGATCCTGGTCGCTGAGGGCGTCTTTGCCGGCTGTGAACTGAGCGAAATCCGCATTTCCGGCAACTTCAAGGTCGTCAGCAGCGGCATGTTTGCCGACTGCGAACAGCTCACCGAGCTGTGGCTGGAGGAGGGCGTCACCACGATCGAGGACCGCGGTCTGACGAACTGTCCCCTTCTGCGGGCGGTGCACATCCCCGCCAGTCTCTCGATCATCAACGGCAACGCCTTCGACCGCTGCCCCGCCCTGCAGGAGATCAGCGTCACGGAGGGGAATCTGAAGTTTGCCTCCGAGGACGGCGTGCTCTACAGCCTGGACAAGAAGCGCCTGGTCCGCTGTCCGGCGGCCCGGGAAGGGGCGTTTGCCGTGCCCGACGGTGTGGAGAGCATCGACCCGATGGCCTTTGAAGCCTGCGTGGGTCTGAGCGGCATAGAGTTTCCTCTCAGTCTGACAGAGATCGGTGACGGCGCTTTTGAAGGCTGCACCGCGCTGAGCGGGCTGGACTTCGGTCTGCGGCTGGAGCGGATCGGCGCGGAGGCCTTCCGCGGCTGCACGCAGCTGCGCAGCCTGACGATCCCGAACAGCGTCCGGGAGCTGGGCGAATCCGCCTTTTTCGACTGCGCGGCGCTGGAAAGTCTCAGCCTCGGCAGCGGCCTGGAGGCCGTGGCCGCCTGTGCCTTTGAAGGCTGCGTCGCGCTGCGGGAGCTGAACTTCAGCCACGGCGCCGGCTCCGTCGACCGGCGCGCCTTCTACGGCTGCGTCGCGCTGGAGAGTGTCGTGATCCCCACCAGCGTCTCCGTCGTCGGCGAGAGCGCCTTTGAGAGCTGCACCGCGCTGAACCATATCACGCTTCCCTCCGGACTGCAGAGCATCGAAAGCCGCGCTTTTGCCGGCTGTACCGCGCTGCCCGAGATCCTTCTTCCCGGCACGATCGATTCGGTCGGCTACGGCGCCTTTGAGGGCTGCACCGCGCTCGAACGCGCCACGGTATACGGCGGCGTGCGGGAGCTCGGCGGACGCGTCTTCGCCGGATGCAGCGCCCTGACCGGCCTGAAGCTGCCGGAAACCGTGGAGCAGCTGGGGCCGAACGCCCTGGAGGGCTGCACCGCGCTGACGGACATCAGCCTCTCCTACGCCCTCACGGAGATCTATTACGGCTGCTTCCAGGGCTGCAGCGCGCTGGAGCGTGTGAGCATCCCCGCCGGCGTGGAGAGCATCGGCTTTGACGCGTTCTCGGGCTGCGCGGCACTTGCCGACGCAGCGATCCCGGCCAGCGTCACGCGCATCGGTGAGGGCGCCTTCGCCGGCTGCGGCAGTCTCGCACAGGTAAGCTTTGACGGCAGCGAGGAGCAGTGGCAGACCGTCAAAATCGGCGAAAACAACGAGCCGCTGCTTGCGGCGGAGCTGAGCTTCGGAAACTGAATCGGAAGCAGAAACAGCGATCGCCCGCAAAAGCGGGCGATCGCTTTGTCATGCCTGCGCGAGGGGATGAGCGGGCCGCCGGGGATAATTCGGAATGCGGAATTCGGAATTCGAAATGGGGAAAACGGCGGGCCGCCGGGGGCGTCGGCCCCTACGGGGAATGCGGAGTTCGGAATGAGGGGCGGTATCACAAGAGAAAACGGATCGGGACAATGTCCTGATCCGTTTTTTTATTCTTTTACCGGCCCGCCAGGCAGAAGGGCAGCTCCATGCGGTGCGCCTCGAGCAGTTCTTTGTTTCGCAGGATCTCCTCCGCCGGTCCGTCGGCCACGATGCGGCCGCGGTCGAGCAGGATCACCCGCCGGCAGGTGTCGAGGATCATGTCCAGGTCGTGGGAGGTGATGAGCTTGGTCTGCGGCAGAGCGCGAATCGTGTTGATCACGAGGCGCCGGTTACAGGGGTCGAGCGCCGAGCTCGGCTCGTCCATCAAAATAACCTCCGGCTCCATGGCGAGGATCGTGGCGATGGCCGCCATGCGCTTTTCGCCGCCGGAGATGCGGTGGTTATGGCGGTGCTTGAGCTCCTGCAGACCGAGCTGCTGCAGCACCGCGTCCACGCGGCGCTCCGCCTCCTCCCGGCTCAGGCCGTAGTTGAGCGGGGCAAAGATCATGTCCTCGTAGACCGTGGGCATGAACATCTGGTTATCGGAATTCTGCAGGACAAAGCCCAGTCTGCGCCGCACGGCGGAGAGGCTCGCCCGGTTGACCTCGATGCCGTCGACGAGGATCTTCCCCTCGCCGCTGAGCAGGCCCAGCAGCAGCTTCATCACCGTGGATTTGCCCGCGCCGTTGGCGCCGATCAGTCCCACGCTCTCGCCGCGTTCGATCCGGAACGAGAGATCCTCGATCACCGGGCGGTCCTTCTCATAGGAAAAGCTCACATGCTGAAATTCGATCATCCGTCTCACCTCACAACAAGTCGTCCCAGCAGCTCCGCGATGTTCACGAAGCGAAGCAGCAGGAAGGCCGCACAGCAGCCGATGGTATAAAGCGCGTCACGCAGGCCGAAGGGGCGGCCCGGCGCGTAGTGGAAATGCCCGTGATAGCCGCGCAGCTGCATGCTGTTATACAGCTCCTGCGCCCGGTCCATGCTGCGCAGCAGCAGCTGGCCGAGAAAGCTGCCCCAGGCGGACACGTGCACGCCCTTCTGCCCCGGCGCGCGCAGCTGATAGGCCTCGGTCATCACGGCCAGCTCCTCCGTCATCACCCCCACATAGCGGTAGGTCAGCAGCAGCAGGGTGACGAGCATCGACGGCAGATGCAGCCTGCGCAGCGCGGCGCAGAGGCTGTCGATTGGCGTGGTGGCGATCAGCAGGAAGGAAGCCATCAGGCACAGCACGCCCTTGAGCATCAGGCTGAGCATCGACACGACGCCGCCGGACACCGGCAGCGTGCCGATCGTCAGCAGCGGCGCGCGGTCGTAAAAGGGATTGAAGAGGCCGACGGCCATCACCAGGGGCAGCACGATGCGCAGCTTGTAAAAGCAGGTGCGCACCGGGATGCCGCTGATCTGGAACAGCAGCACCGGAAACAGGAGCATCACGGCCATGCCGCTCAGATCGTACTTGTGGAAGGACACGACCGTGACGATATATGCAATTGTCGTCAGGAGCTTGGTCAGAGGGCTGAGACGGTGGATCGGGGAATCCTGCGCCGCCAGATCGTCCATTTCGCCGAGCTCATGCAGGGCTTTGTCCATCTTGTTCATGGGATTTTCCTTTTCTGTCCGAAAACGCCGATAAGGGGCAGCAAAGCTGCCCCATTCAGCGGGAGAGCACAGCCTGGACGGGCTGTGCTCTCCCGCTTCATCCGCCACATTTTTTGTGAATCCTTATATCACAAAAAATCTCGCTCCGCTCGGCAAAAGCCTGTCTTCGCAGGCATTTGCTGGCGGTTATTGTACCGCGAGGAGGGTCTTGCCCCCTCGCGCACCCCCGCGGTTCTGTCCCGCAGAAGTTTTTTACTGCTGTTCGACCTTGGCAGTTTTTCGCTTATGCCTCTTTTTTCTTTTTGCGGAAGAAGCCGCCGGCCAGGCAGATCAGCAGCGCCACGCCCGCCACCATGGCCGAGCCGACGATCCCGGAGACCGTGGTGCCCACGGGCGTGTCGTTATCGGCGAAGGCGTAGTCCGGCAGGAAGGAGGTCTTCTCCTGGATCGCGCCGGCCGTGTCGGCCGCTGCGCTGGAGACACCGAAGTTCTCTTCATCGAGGCCCATGTTCTCGCTGTAGCCCTCCTCGGCATTGCCGAAGAGCGCCCACTCCAGGCCGTCGGGATTGGAGGAGGCCAGCAGGCTCAGTCCGCCGCCGACCAGCAGCGCCACAACGGCGAGGATCGCGATCACGGCCTTCAGGGAGCGCTTGGCCGGCAGGGCCTGTCCGTCGATATCCAGCTCGCGCAGGAGCTCGGGCCGGGATTCGAACACGAAAACGAGCACCGCGGCGGTGATGAGGCCCTCGATGAGGCCGATGGCCAGATGGATGGGCTGCATCAGCGCGACGAAGGCGCCGAAGGGCAGCTCGGTGATACCGGAGAGGCTGGTCTCCAGCACGACGGAGAAGGCGCCGAGCTGCAGCGTGACGATGCAGCCGATGACGGAGGCGGCGATGATGCGGGCGCGCTGCGCGCCCTTGCCCTCGCCAAACCAATGGCTGCGCATGATCGGCCGCCAGATCAGATAATAGCCGACGAAGCAGCCGTAAAAGGCCATGTTCCAGATATTCGCGCCGAGGGCCATCAAGCCGCCGTCGGCGAAGAAGAGGCACTGGATCGCCAGGATCACGATCATGGACAAAAAGCCCGCCTGCGGGCCGAGCAGCGCCGACAGCAGCATGCCGCCGCACATATGCCCCGAGGAGCCGGTGCCGGGAATGGTATAGTTGATCATCTGCCCGGCAAAAACCAGGGCGGCGGTGACAGCCATGACGGGCAGCTTCTGCGGCTCGTCGTCTTTTTTCAGCTTATGGATGGAGAAGCCTGCGGCGGTGCCGGAGGCCACGTACATGGTCGCTGCCACGGCCGGAGCCAGCAGCGCGTCTGCCATATGCATAAAAACACCTCGAAAGAAAAATTCGATGCATCTGTGCTCAGTATAGCATCGAATTTTTGCCGTGCAAGCCCCCCGGGGGGATACTTTTTTCCGCTTTTGTCGGTTTTTTCAATCAAATATTCAGCCCGGAGCACAGCGAAAAAAGTACGGGGAGGCACCCGCCTCCCCGTGTTTGATCAGGCCTCTTTGTCCTCGATCAGCTTCTTGAGCTCCTTGGCCTCGGCCTCGACGTCCTTTTTCATCTGCTTGACCACGTCATGGTGCTCGACCTCTGCGCGGATGCGGTCATGGCGCATCTCACGCTCCACGTCGCGCAGCTCCAGCTTTTCGTCGGCGGCCTTTTTGATTTCCTTCGCTTCGCTGCGCACCTGCTTCTTCAGCTCGTCCAGATCCTTGCGGCTCTGCCTGGCAGCTTCCTTGATCTCGCTTCTGATTTCGTGTTCCACTTTTTTATAATCTTTCATTTTTTGTTCCTCCCGTTCTTTGATGCGGCGATAAAAGGTGTTCGGCTTCAAGTCCAGCCGTGCCATGGCCTGCCGCGCGCTGATCTGGCCGCTCTGCCAGAGCGCCGCAACGGAATCGAACAGTTCCTCGTCCACGGCGATCGGCTTCCGGCCGCGGTATTTGCCCTCTTCGCGCGCCCGCTCGATGCCCCTGCGCTGCTTTTCGCGGCGGCCGGACTGCTCCAGCGCGTTGAGCACAGCGCAAAGGCGAAACAGCTGCGCGCCCTGCTCTCCGCGGGTGTCGATCCGCTCCTGTCGGCAAACGAAATCCGCCTGCCGCGCGCCGATCTGCTCCAGGGCGTCCAGCAGTTCCTTTGCGCTGGCGGCAAGCGCTCCCAGGCGCTCTGTCTCGATGCAGTCGCCCGGCTGCAGTTTCCCGATCGCCGCCAGGAATTCCTCGCGGCTGTTCGGCGTCCAAGTGCTCATCCGAACACCTCCTCTGTCGTTACGGACGCAGCATAGCACAGGTTTCAGAGTGTGTCAATAGGGTTTATTCTTATTTTTGCAATGTTTCATAATTTGTTCATTTTTGACACATTGCAAAAGTGCGAGGCATTTGCTATGATAAGCATGTAATCATCGCATGCGCCGGAATGTCCGGCGCGGAAAGGAGATATCTATGAGAAGTACGCAGGGTCTCGGCGATATGGTGCGCACGCTGCTGGAGCAGCAGTACATGTTGAAAAAGGAAGAGCTCGGGGCGGACGCCCGTCTCTCGAAGAAGGGCATGGTTTTTGAAACGGAGGCCTATGAGATCCCCGATCTGGGGCATTTCTGCATCCTGCGGATGAACGCGTTTCTGGGTCTGATGAAGATGGAGACCGCGGTGCTGGCCGTGACTGGCAAAGACCTGCCGCTGCTGAACCTCGACTGGGTGCGCGCCTTCGGCAAGGAGACGCAGATCGTGGAGCTCTATGACACGCAGCTGACGCCCTATCCCGAAAAAGCGCTTGCGGAATTCGACGCGCTCCGCCACCGCGACGGCGATCTGCCCGCGCAGGAGGCCAAGGCTGCGCGCTGGTACGACGCGATCCTCTACCCCTGCTCCTACCATAAGGCCGGAAAGGGGCTGACGGAGCGCCTGGCTGCCGCCGCGCGCGGCTACACGGAGACCTTCCTGCGCCAGCTTGCCGTTGCGCCCGCCTGCGATGCGAAGGCCAAACAGGCGAAAAACCGCGCCTTTGCCGAGCGGCTCTTTGCCGAGGGCGGTCCGGCCGTCGATCAGGTGACCAGGCTCTTCGGACCGGAGACGGCCAGGCGCCTCATTCTGCACCACATGTACGGTGTGAAGGATTGATCCGGAACTTTTATCTATTCTTGACAGAGTGACGCCATAAGCGTTATACTTTTTTGTGGAAAAAGACCGGATCGAACCCGAGGAGGGACTTTTTATGAGAGACGCTCTGCTTGCATCCTGCCCGCTTCTCGTCTGGATCATCACGGCCGTGCAGGCCCTGCTGATGCTGCTGGCCTTCCGGGGCTGGAAGCGCGCAAAGGAGCCGCTGTACCTGCTGACCGCGCTCGTGGCGCTGGGCCTTTTCTATGACGCGCTGATCCTCTCGCTCGGTACCCTGATGCAGGGCGGGCCGGCCCTCGCTTCGCTCAGCCGCATGCGCTATGTGGCCCACGGCGCGCTGATCCCGCTGCTGTTTCCGATCTGCGCCTATGCGCTGGACTTCAGCAAGACCTGGAAGACGATCGTTTGGGTCCTGACCGGACTGCTGATCGCCGCCGGCATCGCCGAGGGCTTTGCCACCCAGCTGGATCTGCGCGAGGCCGCGGGTCTCGTCCGCTACGCCTCCGGCGACGCAACGCCCGGCTGGGCCGAGGCCGTCAGCGGCGTGCTGAGCTACGGCGCGGTGGTGCCGCTGATCCTTGCGGGTATCGTCGTCTGGGTCAAACAAAAGACGCCGCTGCTGTTCCTGTCCGGTTTTCTGATGTTCGCCTTTTCCGCGCTCGGCCCGGCCACCGGCAACTTCGACCTGATCTTCTTCATCAGCATGTTCGGCGAAGTGTGCATGGCGCTGTGCTTTTTGCTTTACGCCCGGCGCAGGGCGGCGAAATAACGGCTTAAAAAAATTATCATAGAAGAAAGTGAGGCAAATCCATGAGCAGCTTCAAAGATCTCCGCATCGTGGACAATTTCTACCAGACCAGCTCCTACTTCCCCATGCCCACGGTCATGATCTCCACTCTGGCCGAAGACGGCAGCACCTCCGTCGGCTCCTACTCGCTGTGCTTCCCCTACTACATTGCGGGCAAGGGCTATTACGCCATGGTCCTGGAGGCGCGCAACTCCTCCAACACGGCGCAGCATCTGCTGGCCGGACGAAAGACCGTCGCCATCAACTTCATGCCCGAGGGGCGCGGCTATCACAAAAAGATCGTCGCCCAGGGCTGGCCCGGCGACACGCCCGCCGAGAAGATGAAAAACTTCGGCTTTACGCTGGAGGACGGCCTGTGCATCCAGGAAGATCCCTCCACGCCGCGCCCGAAGGTGGTCAGTGAAGCCTACCAGGTGATGGAGTGCACCTGGATGAGCGACCTGGAGAACGCCGATGAGGACATCGGCCGCCAGCTTGTCGACGGCTGCTATCCGCCTCCCTACAAAAACTTCAACGGCATCACCACCCAGTACGGCGCGCACTTCATCCTGCGCATCGACAAGATGCTGATGAAGCCCAAGTACTATGACAACATCATCAACGGCGTCAAGGGCCGCCTCTGGCCGAACGTGCTGATCTGCCACGGCTATCGCGACAGCAAGAACTTCTGGTTTGCCAAGACCCCGCGCCTGGTGCCGGAGCTGCTGCCCATCCGCAACGCGACGCTCTCCTCCGTCCGCTACGCCGCCGACCGCACCGACCCGAACGTCCACTTCACCGACGACGCGCTCGAAAAGCTGCTCAACGTGCCGCGCATCTTCCTGCCGACCGTGCTCAAGGGCTGCGTGGCCTGGGCCAAGGAAAACGGCGTGACCGAGATCACGGCCCGCGAAATGGACATCATCAACGACAAGCGCGCCAAGGAAAAGGGCAAGACCAAGTAAAGGAGCTGCGGTATGGAAGGGTACGAGTTTTCCGTTCTGATGGGGCTCGTGGACTATGTTCCCGTCGCCCTGTTTGCCGTCAGCATGGTGCTGATGCAGCGCGACCTGTACAACAAAATGCCCAAGTACGCCTTCGCCTGCTTTGCCGCCGGCACGATCAATATCCTCATCGCCGGTTTTCTGAAGGCCACCTGGAAACTTCTCTATGCCGCCAATCTCTGCGATTTTCAAGTGCTCAACATGATGTTCCTGCCCACGCAGTCGCTGGGTTTCCTGCTGGCCGGACTCGGCATCATCCTGATGTTCACCGCCTCCAAAAAAGCGGCGCTGGCCGTGGTGCCCCCGGTCTTTACGGGGACGCTGGTGTTCATCCCGATGATGGTGCTCGGCCTGGGCGCCATCTGCGCCTGCCTGAGCGTGCTCGCCGCAAAGCTGAAGAAAAAAGCGCTGATCCCCGTGTTCATCCTCTGCTTTGTGTTCTACATGGGCATGGGCTATCTCGCCTCCCGCGGCGGCAATTCCGCGGCGGACAACTGGATCGAGCAGGGTGTGAACACCGTGGGCCAGATCCTGCTGCTCGTCGGCGTTGCCGGTCTGCACCGCGCCGGTCTGCGCAACTATCAACTGTCATAAAATATAACAAAATATAACAAACATAACAAGAAAGAAGGACTGTCATCATGTATCCTGCCTGGTATTTCTGGCTCCTGTTCGGCCTGGCCATGCTGGTCAGCTCCATCGGCTTCAAGAACTATGTCTGGTTCATCTCCCTCGGCTACGGCTTCTCCATCGCCGCCGCGGGACTGCTGATGCTGATCCTCTTCGGCAAGACCCTGACCGCCGGCACCATCATCTGCTGCATCATCTTCTTCTGCTACGGCTGCCGTCTGGGCGGCTACCTCGCCTACCGCGAGCTCAAGAGCAGCTCCTACAAGAAGAACATGGTCGGCGAGATCAAGGACGGCAAGACCGTGCCCATGGGCGTCAAGCTCGCCATCTGGGTCACCTGCGCCCTGCTCTACGCCACCCAGGTCTCCCCGGTGTTCTTCCGCATGAAGAACGTTGCCTCTGACAACGCCTTCGTCTTCATCGGCGCGATCATCATGGTCTGCGGCATCACGCTCGAGTCCGCTGCCGACATCCAGAAGAACAAGGCCAAGAAGATCAATCCCCGCCGCTTCGTGGACACCGGCCTCTTCCGCATCGTCCGCTGCCCGAACTATCTGGGCGAGATGATCTTCTGGACCGGCGTGCTGATCTCCGGCATCGGCGCCGTCAAGGGCTGGCAGTGGCTGGTCTGCGCGATCGGATACTGCGGCATCATCTTCGTCATGTTCTCCGGCGCCCGCCGTCTGGAGGTCCGCCAGAACAAGAACTACGGCAAGGATCCCGAGTATCAGAAATTCGTCAAGACCGTGCCCATCCTGCTGCCCTTCGTCCCGCTCTACAGCGTGGAGAAGTACAAATGGCTCGTGGCCTGACCGAATAAAGCGCAAAAAAGGAACGCCCGCACGGGCGTTCCTTTTTTGTTCCGCAAAGGCGTGGGAATCCTTGCAGAGACGGGTTTTTCCTGCTATACTTGACGCGGGAAAATCATTGTAAGGGAGAGAATCAGCATGTCCGAAAACATCATCTACTGTTATTCCGGCTCCGGCCATTGCCTGAACATGGCAAAAAGCATCGCCCAGGTCCTGGGTGACACCGACATCGTCATGATGCGCAGCTACCCCGCGAAGACGGACGCTACCGAAGCCAAGCGTGTGGGCTTTGTGTTCCCCTGCTACGGCGGCGGCCTGCCCGGCGACGTGGAAGATTACGTCAAGGCGATCAAGATCGCGCCGGGCGCCTACAAGTTCGCCGTGGAGCAGTTCGCCGGCTACATGGGCTGCGGCCTGCACAAGATCGACGAGATCGTGGGACTCGACTACTGGAACACGATCAGCAACCACTCCACCTGCATCTGGCTGATGCCTCACCGGCTCACCTTCCCGCCCACGTCGAAGAAAACAGCGCAGGAGCGCATCGACCGCAAGGCGCTGGAGGTCGGCGGCGCGGTGCGCGCGATGAAGCGCAGCGAGAAAAAGCCGCCCAAAAACGCGGTGTTCGCGCTCGAAAGCAAGGGCTTTTCCGGCATCAACGCCAAAAACATCAAAAACTTCAAGGCCAATGACGACTGCATCGGCTGCGGCAGCTGCGTGAAGATCTGCCCGCGCAACAACATCCAGCTCGTCGGCGGCAAGCCCAGCTTCGGCAAGAACTGCATCGGCTGCCTGAGCTGCGTGCAGTACTGCCCGAAGCAGGCCATCAACGTCGGCAAGATCACCGAGAAGCGCGAGCGCTTCCCGAACCCCACGGTCTCTGCCGCCGATCTGACGCAGAAGATCATCCACATCGACTGAAAACAGCGTAAAAGGGCTGTGAAAACAGTCTGTAACAGGATGTAGGGGCTGCCGCCCTCGGCAGAGCGCGCATCGTGAAAGAAACAAACGGAAGAAAACTCCGGTGAAAACGGCTTCAAAGTCCGAATTCGCCGGAGTTTTTTGATCATTTGGTTTTTCCCGCCGGGCGGGGCAAGCCACCGCCCCTACAAGCCGATATCCAGGGCTTTTCTGCTTATTGGCTTTTCGCGCCCTTTTTCACACTCCCGCCGCGTCAGCTGTTCAGGAAGCGGAGGATGCGCTCCCGGTAATCCGGAGCGGTGTCAAAGGCGGCGTGGCCGTAGCCGATGTACATATACAGGCGGAAATCCGGCCGCTCATCCAGCTTTTCCGCGATCTCCATCGTCGCGTCCGCATCCAGGACCCGATCCTCATAGACGCCGAGCGCCAGCACCGGGCAGCGGATCCTGCCCAGCTCCGGCAGAACGTTGAAGCCCCTGGTGCCCTCGGCCAGGATGATGAAGCGCGCCAGATCCGCGTCGGTCACCGTCTCCGCGGCGCGCAGCAGGCTTTCCCGGGCCTGTTCGAAGACCTCCGGCGGGTAGATCTCCCGGCCGAAGGCCAGATACAGCCCGGCCCGGTCCTTCTTCGCGGCCAGGCCGATCCAGGATTCCAGCACGCGGAACTGCTCCTCCCGGACGTGGGCGGAGCTGGAGCCGAGCACCAGCTTGTCGACCAGCTCCGGATATTCCAGCGCGATCACCAGCGCGATCATGCCGCCCTGGGACGCGCCGAACAGGCAGACTTTTTCCAGTCCGAGCACGCGAAAGGCCTCCGCCGTATCCCGCGCCATGTCGTGCACGGTGTAGACCGGGGGCAGGTTTGAGCGGCGGTCGAAGAGATAGATCGTGAACTCGTCCTGCAGCGTCTTGTACGCCGCAGCCACCGCGTCGGCGGCCGGCATAACGCTCTGGACGCTCAGTCCGGGCAGGATGACCAGCGTCCGGCTTCCCCTTCCGAAGCAAAAGAAGTCCATGGTAAAGGTGTCGGTGCGAACGGTTTCAATCGGAATACTCACAGCCGCGCTTCCTTTCTCAGACGATTTTTGCTGTTCACAGGAAGAACAGCGCCCGTGTGCTCCCCAGCAGGAGCACAAGCAGGATGGCAAGATAGGCCGCGCATTTGAGCAGCGGAAAAAGGTTGAGCTTCCCCTTGAGTTTCACAGCGACGGAGGCGATCGAAAACAGGGTGAAGCCGAGCGCGAGGGCATACAGCGGCGCGCTGCCCCGGCGGAAAATCGCATAGGCGGTGAGGCCCTGGACGATACCCACGGCGAAGGTCACCCAGCCCATGTTCACGGTGAATTTCTTCCGCTTTTCCGGGTCGGACAGGCGCTCCATGAACTTTTCCGACAGTTCCAGCGGGTTCAGTTCCTTTTTCCCGGAGGCATAAATCAGCCCCGTGACGATGCTGAACACGCACAAAACGGCATAAAACACGCCGCAGAGAAGCAGCAGGATTTCAGTCATCCCGGCCATCCTTTTCCCCGACCGTGAAGAAGGCGCGCAGCTCTTCCTCGCTGTGCAGCACCGTTTCCGGCGCGCCGTGCAGCATCACGTTATCAAAGCCGTCGATGAAGCTCCGCGCGTCCGTCTTGTAGCCGATACAGCGTTTTCCTTTGGCGAAGCAGTAGCCCAGCTCGAAGCAGGCGCCCTCGTCGGGCACGCGTCCGTCGAAGACGAACAGCAGCGTATCGCACCAGTCCATGTGCGCGCAGTCCAGCCGGAACAGGTACTGCCGCTTGGGCAGGCCCTCTATCGTTTCCGGCAGATCGGCCACGCAGCCGCCCTCCCGCTGGGGGAGAAAAGTTTCGTGCCCGCAGGCGCGGAGGATCGCGTCGATCCGCTCGTTGAAGGCCCGCTCCCCTTCGGAAAAGAGCGGCGCCGCAATATAGATCTTTCTCTTGTCCATGGATCTGTTCTCCTTTTTTCCCAGGCCGCGCCGAAATCCGGCGCGGTCATCTTCCTGCGCTCAGGCTGCGTTTTCCGCGGACCAGGGCGGTATCCTCTTCGAGCGCCTCCCGCACGGTCAGAGAGACGGTCAGCGCTCCTGCCGCCGCGGACAGCCTGTCCCGCAGGAGCGCGGGTTCGACCTCTCCGTTCGTCAGGATCTGCACATGCAGCCGCCCTTTTTCACGCTCATAGCGGCAATCTACGATATGGGGATCCGAAAACAGGATCCCGTCGAGTTCCGACGCGCTCAGGCCCGTCCCCTTCCGCTCGATCCGGTCCAGGCGGAGCGTTTCGCTGCCGCAGGGGCAGACGCCCGGCAGAATGCGGGTCCGGTCGCCGGTGCGGTAGCGGATCAGGGGCATGGCCTCCATGCCGACCGTGGTGATGACGAGTTCGCCCCATTCCCCGGCGGGCAGCGGCCGTCCCGCCGCGTCCACGATCTCCGCGATGACGTGATTTTCCCGCAGGTGCATCCCCTCGTGCGCCCGGCAGCAGATCGCGCCGGCCATGCCCATCTCGCGGGAGCCGTAGTGGGGAAAGAGCCTGCTTCCCAGGATCTCCTCGCTGCCCGCGATCACGCTGTCCGGGCAGGCATCGCCGCTGACGAGCGCGCGGCGCAGACTGCCGCGTCCGCAAAAGCGCAGGATGCTCAGCAGCTGCACGGGCATGCCGACGAAGGTATCCGGGTTTTCCCGCTCCAGCAGCGCGGCATATTCCCCGTAGCTCAGGAAGGGCCCTGCCTTCAGCGGCCGGGCGCCGAGACGGCGGATCGCCTCCGCGATCAGCTCTCCCAGGCCGAAGGGGCCGGAAAAGGGAAAGGCGATCATCGTCACGCTGCCGGGAAAGATCAGCTCCCCCAGGCCCGCCATATAGAGACGGACCGTGTTTTCCAGGTCGTCTTCGGTATAAAAAACGCGCTTGGCGGCGCCGGTCGTGCCGGAGGTCGCGTCGGAGAGGACGCGCTGGATCTGCGCCTGCGAGCAGAGCAGCAGGCCGGGCGCGTGCTGCGCCAGATCCTCCTCCGTGGTAAAGGGGAGATCGGCCAGGCGTGCCAGGGAAAAGAGCCGCTCCGGCAGATCCCGGTAAAAGCCGCCGCGCTCCTTTTCACGCGCCAAGAGGCGATTCAGCTTTTTCAGCTGGATCGCCTCGATGCTTTCCCGGTCGATCCTCTCCAGGCCCTCCTGCTGCGCGATCAGCGCGTCCAGGCGGGAAACGGGCAGCGTGCTCACAGCAGCCCCCGCTCCTGGAGGATCTCCATGCATTTTTCAAAGGTGGCCGCGATGATCTGCGGGCAGTACTCCACGCGTTTGGCGGGATTGCCCCTGGTGATATCGCGGCAGTCGATCCCGCCGTATTCGGCGGTCATCTCCTCCTCAAACCATTGGGTGAACTCGCCCAGCGCCGGCTTGTGCTGCGGGTCGTCATACCCGGTGTCCTCACCCTTGCCGGTGAAATAGGAGATCAGGCAGGCGCCGCCCGTCATGCAGCCGCAGCAGCCCTGGGAAAAGCCCACGCCGCCGTTGAGGCCGCCCATGGCCTTCACGAGGCCGGGATTCTCCTCGCCCAGGGTATCCAGCATCAGGATCGCCAGGATCTGGCTGCAGAAGTAGCCGTAACGGCTCAGCTCCATCACGCGCTCGAACAGATCCATCCTTGTCAGTCCTTTCTTCCGATCAGCAGCCAATAGCTGCTCTTTCCTCGCGGGATCTCACAGCAGGGCGCGTCGCCGCGCCACAGCGCCTCCAGGTAATAGTCCCGCCATGCGTCCGTCATGTCCTCGGCGCAGAGGATCTCAAAGCCGGCCGCCCGGAAAAGCGCTGCCGGGTCTTCGAAAAACAGGTCGGAGAGCAGCAGCTTTCCGCCGGGGCGCAGCAGCCGGTACGCCTCGCGCAGCGCGCCGGGCTGATCGCCGGAGACGAAAAAGGCGCACTGGCTGACGGCAGCGTCAAAGCAGCCGTCGGGATAGGCCGTCCGGAGAAAATCCCCCTGCTTTACCAGCGGCGAGCGCGGCGCCAGGTCGATCCCATCGGCATCATAGCCCAGGGCGCGCAGCAGCGCGACGGTCTCCCCCGCGCCGGCGCCCAGATCGACGATCGAAGCGCCCGCCGGCAGCTCCGCCAGCTCGATGAGGCGGCGCGTATGCGCCTCGCCCCCGGGATGGCGGTTCATTTGTCCTCCAGTGCCCGCTCCACCGAGGCGACCTTGCCCAGCGCCAGCTCCTCCGGCACATAGACGAAGCCGCAGACCGGGCAGACCGGCAGTTCGACAGGGAAGCCGTTATCCAGGTACATGAACTTGGCCTTGCCCTTGACGAGCGGCACGCCGCATTTGACGCATTTCAGCTTTCCCTGCGGGTCGATGGTGTAATAATTCTTTTCGATGGCCATCCCTCAACCCTCCCGTTTGACAACATTCATCCGGTGGCTCCAGGCACGGTGCACCAGATAGCCCCCGTCCGTGCGGCTGAATTTGACCCAGAAGGTGGCGTTGCCCACGCGGCGGCGGGCGACCAGCAGGCCGTCCTCGTCCTCGATGGCCTCGCCGCTCGCGCGAAAGTCCTCCAGTACGGCGATCACGTCGTCGGTCAGGATCATGCGCTCGTCCATCATCCGGCGGGCCTCGGCGGTGTAGTTCAGTTCAAAATCCAGTTTGTCTTCCATGCTTTCCTCTCCCCACAGCTCGCGCAGCAGCGAGCGCTTCAGCGTCAGCCGGTTCCAGCGCTTCTCGCTGATATCCGGCGGCGCGCCGGCGTCCGTGCCGTAAACCAGCTCCAGCAGATGGCGGGACTCCCGCCCCTGGCGGGCAAAGCGGTCCCGGCAGGCCATGCAGTAGGACAGATAGGGCTCGTCGCTGCGCTCGAGGCACTGTTCGGTCATCTCGCCGGCCACCTCGCGGTTGGCGTAGGCGGTGAGGCCGCCGTAGCCGCAGCAGGGCGAACGGTCGCCGGAATAGGGCGTGTCGGTCAGGCGCACGCCGAGCGAGGCCGCCAGGCGGCGGATGCTCGCCTGGGTCGCGGCGTCTCCGCGCGCGCCGCAGGAATCGTGCAGCGCCATCGGGCGCTCCAGCTTATGGACCCCCTCGGGCAGGCCGATCTCCTCCAGCACGTCCCAGATGCCGCGCAGCTCCTTCACGCCGTGCTCGCGCAGCTCTTTGGCGCAGCTCGGGCAGCCGGCGATCACGATCGGGTCGCCCAGGCGGGCCAGCTCCCGATCCAGCAGTTCATGCGCCTGCTGCGCCATCTCCGTCCGGCCTGCCCAGTCGGCGATCGCGCCGCAGCAGCCCAGCATCAGCGCAACGCCCCCCTCCAGGCGGCTGCAGAGGTCCTCATAGGCCGCCCGCACGGTCTCCGGCGCGATGGCTGCCGCCTGGCAGCCGGGAAAGAAGACATAGCGGCAGCTCGCAAAGCCAGGCTGCGGCCGCGAAAGGAAGGCGTCGCCGTTGGAAAACAGCATGTCCAGCAGCGCAAACTCATGCGGCGCCAGGGGCATTTTATCCGTGGAAACCATGTTCTGCCGCGCCAGGTGGCAGACACGGGCCATGTCAAAGCCGTTGGGACAGACCACCGTGCACTGCCCGCAGAGCGAGCAGGCGTTCATGGGCTTGTTGAGCTGATGGTCGCCCATGATGATCTGGGTGTTGTTGTAGATCTCCCGGGCCAGCAGACCGGGGTGCTTTTTGTAATGCTTGAGATAGGCGCAGCTCTTGAGGCACTCCTCGCAGTGGCACTGGATGCAGCGCCCGGCCTCTTCCATGGCCTGCTCCTTCGTGTAGCCGCCCGCGGGGACGGCGACGCGGCGCAGGGCCTTCGCCTCCGAGAGGTCCGTATAGAGCAGACTGTCCGTCGGTCCCTCCTGCCCGCGGGTATTGCGCGGATCGAGCTTCTGCGCCAGGCGGTCGACCGTCAGCGCCGCTTTTTTCGCCCCGAAGGCCGCGTCCAGCACGCCCCGCGTCGGCCCGCTGACCAGGCGCTCGGCCTCGCAGATCATCAGCTCCGGGATCGGGGCGCTGTCCGGGAAGAGCTCCGCTCTGACTTCATCCGAGGCGCAGAGCACGTCAAAGACGGGCTTCTGCTGCTCATAAAACGCCGCGTCCAGGCGGCAGTTGAACATAAATTGAATGTCCTTGCCCTTCAGCCGCCTGAGCTCGAGCGCGAAGGCCTCCTCATCGAGGAAGGGCGCGGCCTTTCGCAGATAGCTCTCCGGGTCCGTCTGCTCGCAGAACACGGTGACGGGATAGGCCTTTTTTTCCAGCTCGCCCGCCAGCAGCAGCGCAAACAAGCCGGAGCCGAGGATGGCGATCTTCTGCCGCTTTGCGCTGCGAAAAACGCTCCCGAGACGCGACTGCTCGCCATAGCGGGCCACGGCGCGCTCGACCTCGCGGATCGCCAGGCCGTCGCCGATCTCGTCCAGGCGGCATTTGCCCTCGCAGGGCGCTTCGCAGCCCTGCGACAGGATCAGCGGGAAGGGCGCGATCTTTTCGTACAGCTGCAGCGCTTTTTTGAAATTGCCCCCCGCCGCCGCCTTGAGCATGGCGCGCACGTCCAGCTTCAGCGGGCAGGCCGCGCTGCAGAAGGGCGGCTGCTCATAGACGCAGCGGGCCACCATGCTCTCCATCTCTTCCTTGGAGATCTTGTTGACTTTATAAACATGGGTGGAGCCTCGTTCCTGGATTTGGCTCATCGTGACGATTCCTCCTTCGGGCGAGCGGAATACGGGCACCTCATCCGTCGCCTGCGGCGACACCTTCCCCTCAAGGGGAAGGCTTACATGAAAACGGGGATGTGGGAATTCTCCCACATCCCCATTATATCACGGGTATTTGTGCTTGGAAAGAATTACTTCTCCAGCGCCTTGAGCGCGGCGAGCACCTTGTCCGGGCGGGCCGGGATGCGGGTGATGCGGGCGCCGGTGGCGTTGTAGATGGCGTTCAGGATGGCCGGGTGCGGCGCATCCAGCGGGGCCTCGCCGCAGCCGGCGGCGCCGTAGGGGCCGTTCGGACGATAGGTCTCGTTGAAGTGCAGCTCGATATCGTCGGGAACGTCGTTCGGGTACGGGATGCCGCAGCGAAGCAGGCTGGTCTCCTTCTGGAGATCGTCGAAGTCCTCGCTCAGCGCCAGGCCGATGCCCTGGGTCAGGCCGCCGTAGAAGTTGCCGTCCACCAGGAGCTTGTTCATGATGGTGCCGACGTCGGCCACGCAGGTGAATTTCTCAACCTTGACCTTGCCGGTCTGGGTGTCGACGCAGACCTCGGGCAGGAAGATGGTGTACATGTAGGTGGCAAAGGGCTCGCCCTGGGCGGTGTCCTGATCCACCGGGTGGTCGGCGCAGTAGGTGGTGACCCAGTTGCCCTCGACCTTCAGCTTCTTGCCGTCGGCGACCATCTCGTCGTAAGTGCGCCAGGTGCCGTCGTCCTTCTTCATCTCGGCGAGCAGGGCCTCGGCGGCCAGGCGGCAGGCGTTGCCGGACATGACCTGAGAGCGGGAGCCGCCGGCAGGGCCAGAGTTCGGGGTGTACTTGGTGTCGTTCATGACGAGGCGGATCTGCTCGGGCTTGAAGCCGGCCTGACGCAGGGTCTCATGCGCGGAGACGAGCGCGCCCATATCGGCGCCCTGGCCGTGATCCTCCCAGGAGACGTAGATCGTCACGGTGCCGTCTTTGTTCAGCTCGGCATAGGCGGAGGAGGAGTCCACGCCGTCCAGGCCGCAGCCGTAAACGCCCAGCGCCACGCCGATGCCGTATTTGTAGCGGCCGTCGGAGGCGGCGTTCTTCTCGGCGACTCTCTTCTTGCCGGCCTCATACAGTGGGCGGGCCTTGTTGAAGAGGTCCTCTTCGCAGTACACGTCGGGCTCATAGCCGGTCGGGATGGTGGTGTGCTCGGAGGCCTTGTAGCAGTTCATGGCGCGCATCTCGAAGGGGTCGATGCCCATCTTGGCGGCCAGGCAGTCAATGGCGATCTCGGAGCCCATGAAGGACTGGGGAGAGCCGTAGGCGCGGAAGGCGGAGCCCCAGGCATGATTGGTGAACACGGTCTGGCTCTTGTTGCGGATGGAGGCAATGCCGTAGCCGGCGCCGGTGAACTGGCTCAGACGCATGGTCAGCAGGTCGCCGAATTCGGAGTACGGGCCATGGTCGACATAGTTGTCGCCCCACAGGGCCAGCAGCTTGCCGTTCTTGTCCGCCGCGAGCTTGATGTGCATGAAGGCGGGCGAACGCTTGCCGGTGTAGGTGATGTTCTGGAACTGGTTGAAGTTCAGGCTGACGGGCTTGCCGATGATCTTGGCGGCCGCGCCGATCAGGGCCTCGTTCGTCGGGGAGAACTTATAGCCGAAGGTGCCGCCGGCGTGGTTCTGGATGATGCGCAGCTTCTCCATCGGCACGCCGATGCCGGCCGCGATCATCGGCATATGCAGATGGATGCCGATGGACTTGGAGTGCACGGTGACCATGCCGTCCTCGTCGATGTAGCCGTAGCCGTTGTCCGGCTCGAGGTGCAGGTGGGGCTGACGGGAGCAGTAGCTCTCGATCTCGACCTGCTGCTCGTCGGGGATGGAATCCCAATCGAAGTCGGGTCCCTTGATGCAGTTGGTCTCATAGAAGACGTTGGGGGTGCCCGGGTGGATCTCGATGGCGTCGGGCGCCATGGCGTCGAGCGCGTTCATGTAGGCGGGCAGCTCTTCGATGTCGACCTTCACGGCGTCGGCCGCGGCGCGGGCATGCTCCTCGGTGTCGGCCGCGACGATGGCGATGGCGTCGCCGAACTGGAAGATCTTGTCGGAGCAGAGGACCGGGCGCTCAAAGCCGTCGGTCTTGTTGTGCTTGGGCAGCATGACGAGGCCGTTGATCTGGTTGGTGCCGCCGGCAGCCAGGATGTCCTTGTAGGTGATGACCTTCACGACACCGGGCATCTTCTCGGCCTCGCTGGTGTCGATGTTCTTGATGTTGGCGTGGGAGACCTTCGCCTGGGTCAGAGCCAGACGCAGGCAGCCGGGCATCTTCAGCGCGTCGTCAGCGCCGAAGTCCCAGGTGCCGGTGACCTTCTGGGCGGCGGAGGGACGGATGTACTTGGTGCCCTTGATGCTGTCGCCGGTGGGCTTGAAGACCAGGTCTTCCTTGGTCATCTCGCCGCGCAGCACGGCGGCGGCGTCCATCACAGCGTCGATCAGCGGCTTGTAGCCGGTGCAGCGGCAGAGGTTGCGCTGCTTGTTGAACCAGTCGCGGACCTCTTCGCGGGTGGGGCTGGGATTGTTCTCGAGCAGGACCTTGGCGCTGATGATGAAGCCGGGCGTGCAGAAGCCGCACTGGGCGCAGCCGTGGGCCATCCAGGCCACCTGCAGCGGGTGCATGTCGCTCAGCGTGCCGACACCCTCGATGGTGGTGATCTCGGCGTTGTCGGGAACCTTGCTCATCTTGTAGATGCAGGACTTGGTGACCTTGCCGTTCATGATGACATTGCAGGCGCCGCAATGGCCCTCGCCGCAGCCGATCTTGCAGCCGGTCAGCAGCAGGTGCTCACGCAGGACGGTCGCCAGAGTCTCGTCCTTGTCCAGGACCAGGTTCCGGGTAACGCCGTTGATGACAAGCGTTTTTCTGATCATGTGTTTTCCTCCTTTTTTATTGCATATGTGTACCCTGTTTGGTTTTCTCTTCAGTGGCTGTGGCCGCCGCAGCGGTCGTGGTCGGGGCCTTTGCCGGTGATGTCCTTGACACGCTCGATGCCGCGCGGGGTATAAAACACGAGCTGGGACAGGCTCCCGTCCAGATTCTCTCCGCTCAGGCGGAGAAAGTTGGCGTTTTCAAAATAGTCGATGGGAAGCTCGCGGCGGAAGACCTCTCCGGTCTTTTCATCGCGGACCTCGACCGTCACCTCATGCGCAACGATCTCGAACAGTTCCTCGCCCATGGGAATCGCCCCCCCTTGCCGGATATATTTCTACACATCTATGATACACTTCAAAAAGCGGAAGAATCAAGTTGCAATAAAATGCAATTCGCAGAACTTGCGAATTGCATTTTATTCAATATATACAAGTCAGGCATGTATATCTTGGCATTATTCGGATAATCAGACAGAAATGACCAGCGTTCCGTTCACATCGCACAGCGGAACGGCCGCAAGGCGCCCGTGTTCGGCCTCCCAGTGTTCGACCGCGCGTTTGACGCTGGGGAGCCGGGGATGATTGTAATCGTGGAGCAGCAGATAGCCGCCCTCGCTCATGCGCGGCAGGAAGAAGCGCAGCCCGGCATACGTGCTCTCCTCCAGGTCCGCGTCCAGAGAAACAAGGGCGAAGCGCTCGTTTTCCAGCCCATGCGCCGTCTGCGGGAACAGGCCCTGCCGGACCGCGGCTTTTTCGGGATGCGGCAGCGCCGCCAGCACGTGCTCAACAGAACTGTTCCGATGGGCCTCCACAAAGCCGTCGCCCTGCCCCTGCGCCTCGGTCGGATCGAAGCCCTCGAAGGTGTCGAAGAGAAGCAGCGTCCGTTCCGGCAGCAGGAGGTTCAGCCAGCGGGAGAAGCCGCCCCGGTATACGCCGAGCTCCGCGACGGCGCCGGGTATGCCGTCCAGGCGCAGGCACAGCGCCTCCAGCGTTTTCAGGCGCACATAGTCGTTGTCCGCCTCCGGCCCGGCGATCCGCTCCTGCTGCGTCCACAGCGGCGCGCGGATCAGGCGCTCGGAGTTTCGCAGCCTTTCCACATAGGCCTTCCCCAGCACGCGCTCTGCCAGCGCATAGTTCCTGTTCCGTTCGGCCGGGATCAGATGGTTTTTCAGATAGAGGACTCGGTTTTCGTCGATCCCGAGTTCCGCCAGCTCCCGGGCGATCGCCTCCGCCTGCCGCCCGGCCACGATCAGCAGATCGAGCGGCCGCCCGGCCAGCTCCTGCGGAGCAATGACCGGCCGCCCGAGAAAGCTGCCCTTCGCGGCAGGATCCACAAAGGCCGTGACGCGCCGGGCATCCAGCGCCGTGTCGATCAGCTCCCCCGCCCCGCAGCCTGTTCCGTAAACATAGATCTCCATGTGCTTCACCTCAGTTCCAGTGTATCATATCGCTTCGGAAAGTGCACGAAAAAAACGGCGCGGCGATTTACAAACGAAAAACAATCGGTTATACTGGAGCAAAGAGGTGATGACCATGGCGGGATGCTGCGAAATTCCCGGGCGCGGCAAGGGAAAGCGCGACGTCTTTTCCGGCTGCATGCTCTGCGGAAAGCCCCTGAAATACGACTTGATCGCCGTGCCGCGGCGCTGCGCTGTCTGCGGAGAGGAGGCTCTCTCGGACGCCGTCTGTGAGGACGGCCACTTTGTCTGCAACGCCTGCCATGCGGCGGGGCTGGATCAGTTTTTTGTCCCCTTCCTGCTGCAGAGTGAGGAGCGGGACCCCCTGGCGCTGCTGGAGCAGGTGATGGCGCTGCCCCAGGTGCATATGCACGGACCGGAGCACCACGCCATCGTCCCCTGCGTGCTGCTGACCGCCTGGCACAATAACGGCGGCGAGGGCGATCTGAAGCAGATGCTCTCCGCCGCGCTGAGCCGCGGCAAACAGGTGCCGGGCGGCGCCTGCGGCTTCTGGGGCGTGTGCGGCGCGGCGGCGGGCGCCGGGATCTACATAAGCGTTCTGATCGGCTCGAATCCGGTCAACAGGGACGCATGGCCGATCCCGATGGAACTCACGTCCCGCTGTCTCAAACGGCTGGCGGAAGTGGGCGGACCGCGCTGCTGCAAGCGCACGAGCCGGCTCTGTATTCAGCAGGCCGCGGCCTTTACCGGGGAGCGCTTCGGCATCAACATGCCGCTCGGGGAAATTGCCTGTACCTATATGTCCGAAAACCGGGAATGCATCGGGCGGCGCTGCCCCTTCTTCCCCGAAAAAGGAGGCGCTCTATGACAACGGCTGCTTTGATCGTTGCGGCGGGCATGTCCTCCCGGATGGGGGACTTTAAGCCGATGCTGAACATCGGCTCGATCTCCATCGCCCAGCGCGTGGTGGCCACCTTCCAGCAGGCGGGCGTGGAGAAGATCGTGATGATCACCGGATATAACGCAACGCTCCTGGAACGGCATCTGAGCGGCAACGGCGTCGTCTTCCTGCGAAACGAGGCCTATCAGACCACGCAGATGTTTGACTCGGTCTGCATCGGACTGCGCTATCTGAAAGACAAATGCGACCGCGTGCTCTTTACACCGGTGGATATCCCGCTCTTCACCGCCGCCACGGTGCGCGCGCTGATGGAGACGGACGGCGAGCTCGCCTGCCCCGCGGTGGATGGCGAGACCGGCCATCCCACGCTGATCGCCGCCGCGCTTTTTGACCGGATCCTCTCGGATCCCGGCGACAAGGGCCTGCGCGGCGCGCTGGAGCGCTGCGGTGCGCAGATGCAGCGGGTGTCGGTGGCCGATCGCGGCGTGCTGCACGATGCGGACACGCCCGAGGACTACAGGGCGCTGCTCAAATACCACAACAAGCAGCTGGTGCGGCCCGTGCTGAGCGTGTCGCTGGCGCGGGAAAAGGTGTTTTTTGACGGCCGCGCCGCCATGCTGCTGCAGCTCATTGACGAGACAAAATCCGTGCGCCTGGCCTGCCAGCGGATGCAGATGAGCTATTCCAGCGGCTGGAACGTGATCCGACGGCTGGAGAGCCAGCTCAGCCGCACACTGATCCGGCGCAGCCAGGGCGGGGCCGGCGGCGGCATGAGCAGCCTGACCGAGGACGGGAAGCTGCTGCTGGAGCGCTTCGAGGCCTATTCCGAGGCGCTGCGGGAGCAGGCCGGCGCGCTGTTCGACCAGTATTTTGAGGGGCTGTTCGGATGAGGACCGTCTATCTGATCCGGCACGCCATGCCGGACATCCCCTTCGGCGAGCGCTGGTGCGTCGGCGGGGAAACGGATCTGCCGCTGGGCGCTCTGGGCCGGATGCAGGCGGCGCTGCTGCCTTCCCTGCCGGAGCTGCGGGGCGTGCAGGCCGTATTCTGCAGCACGCTTTCCCGCGCCATAGAGACCGCCCTCCCGCTCTGTCCCGCGCCGCGCGTGATCGACGGGCTGGAGGAGCAGCGGATGGGCGTCTGGGACGGCCTGTCCTTCCGGGAGATCAAAGAACGCTTCCCGCTGCTGTACGAGACGCGCGAAGCCGATCCCTCGCTGCTGCCGGAGGGCGCGGAGCCCCTGGAGGCCGTGCGGGAGCGGATGCGGCAGGCCCTGCTGCGCTGTCTGGCGGAGAGCGAAGGCGATATCGCCATCGTCAGCCACCGGACCGCCATATCCAGCCTGATCGGCCGCCGCGAGCTGCTGCTGCACGCCTCCGTGAGCGTGCTGCGCTGGGACGGGGAGCGATATGAGACAGCGGCTTACGGCGTCCGGCCGCATCCGCCGCTGACGCGAGAGCTGGCGGAGCGGCTGCTGCAGGCAGCCGCGCCGGGTGAGCGGATCGAGGCGCACTGCCGGGCGGTCGCGGCGGAGGCGCTGCGCATCGCGGATGCGCTGCCGCTGGAGCTGGACGGCGAATTGTTGGCATGCGCGGCGCTGCTGCACGACGTGGCGCGGAAGGAAAAAGACCACGCCCGGCTGGGCGCGGCCTGGCTGCGGGAGCTCGGCTATGCAGACGCCGCCGCAATCGTGGAACAGCACCACGACTGGCAGGACGGCGCGATCGACGAGGCGGCCCTGCTGTTTCTGGCGGACAAATGCGTGCGCGAGGACCGGCGCGTCAGCCTGGAGGAGCGCTTCGGAGAAAGTGAAAATCGCTGCCTGACGCCGGAGGCCAGGGCGGCCCATGCGGCACGGAAGGCCGCGGCTCTTCGCCTGCGGGATCAGATCAACACACTGTGCGGTCAGACGCTGATCAAATAAGGAGAGGATCGTTATGGCAAACATCTATCAGGATATTCTGAATCATCTGCAGAGCGGGCAGCCGGTCTCGCTGGAGACGGTGCTGCCGGGCGAGCGCGGGGCGCTTTCCGACGTCGCACGCCGGCTGACCGGCGTGAGCCCGGTGACGGACCTCAAGGGCCGCTGCTTTGCCCGGGTCACCATGTCGCAGGACGGAGAGCGCATCACGGTCCAGGAGCCGGTGCTGCCGCAGGAGCGGCTGATCGTGCTCGGCGGCGGTCACATCGCGCTGCCGGTCTGCCAGTTCGGCGCGGCCTGCGGCTTCACGGTCTGCGTGGTGGACGACCGGCCGGACTTTGCCAACCGCAGCCGCTTCCCGGAGGCGGCCGAGGTGATCTGCGACAGCTTTGAAAACGGCATCCGGAAGCTCTCGGTCACGCCCTTCGACTATGTGGTGGTCATCACCCGCGGGCACCGGCACGACGCGGACTGCCTGCGCGCCCTGCTGCCGGGGACGATGCCCGCCTATCTGGGCATGATCGGCTCCCGCCGGCGCACGAAGGGTCTGCTGGAAATGCTGGCCGAGGAGGGCTTCGATGAGGAGCGGCTCGGGCGGATCTGCACGCCGATCGGCCTGAATATCGGCGCGATCACGCCGGCCGAGATCGCCGTGTCCATCCTGTCGGAGGTCATCGCCTACAAGCGCCTGCCCGAGCACGGCGATGCGAAGCGCTGCTGCAACGACTCCGACGTGGAGCTGTCCACGCTGCGGTATCTGGCGGAAAACCGCGAGCCGAAGGCCATCGTCACGGTGATCGAGACCAAGGGCTCCACGCCGCGCGGCGCGGGCGCCAAGATGGCCGTGAGCCCGCTGGGCAAGGTCACGGGCAGCATCGGCGGCGGCTGCAGCGAGGCCGCGGTGATCCATGACGCGGTCAGGATCATCGGTACAGGGCGCTATCAGATTGTCGACATCGATCTGACCGGTGAGGTGGCCGAATCCGACGGCATGGTCTGCGGCGGCACGATGCGCGTGCTGGTCGAGGACGGCAGCGAGAGCTGATCCTCCCATACAGAAGAAAAGCAGAGCGGATAAACCGCTCTGCTTTTTCGTTATTCATACAGCAACAGGATATTCGCCGGGGCGACGCCCAGCGCTTCGGGAAACTGCGCGGGCTTTTTGTCCTTGGGAAGCCGCCACCAGACCGGCGGGCTGTCCGGCGTCTGGCCGGCATAGCGGAACTGGAGGATCGTCTCAAAGGGCTCCTCCATCTCCTCGACGAAGCGCACCGGGAAACGGTTTTGTTGTGCCGAGGGATTGAAGTAGTGCGCGCGGACGCCGACGGCGCACAGGCCCTCGCCCACGCGCTGCTTCGTCTCCAGCCGAAGGCCCCAGGCCGGGACCTCGACGCTGTGCTCGTCAATGCGGCGCGCCGCGGCGATATTCTTGCAGCCGGTGAGGATCGCGGCCTGCACGCTGCCCGGGTCGGCGAACAGCGCCTTCGTAGGTTTGAGCGCCAGCAGCCGCCCATTGTCCATCACGGCGATCGCCTGGCTCATGTTGTAGGCCTCGTTGCGGTCGTGCGTCACCATCAGCACCTCGCGTCCGAAGCGCGCGAGCAGATCGCGCATCTCGATCTTCAGCGAGTCGCGCAGGTGGCCGTCCAGCGCCGAAAAGGGCTCGTCCAGCAGCAGGAGCTGCGGATCGTTGACCAGGATGCGCGCGAGCGCCGCGCGCTGCTGCTGGCCGCCGGAGAGCTGGGCCGGCTTTCTCTGCTCCAGGCCCTCAAGCTGCATCATGCGCAGGATCTCCCGCAGCCGCCGCTGCTTTTCGGCCCGGTCTTTTTCCCGGTTGAGACCGCAGAGGATGTTCTGTGCCACCGTCATGTTGGGAAAGAGCGCGTAGTTCTGGAAGAGGTAGCCCACGCGGCGCTTCTGCGGCGGCAGATTGATTCCCGCCTCTGCGTCGAAGAGCACGCGGCCGTCGAGCACGATGCGGCCCTCGTCGGGCTTTTCGATGCCGGCGATGCATTTGAGCGTCATGCTTTTGCCGCAGCCGGAGGCACCGAGCAGCGAGGTGACGCCGTTTTCAGCCGTGAAGGCCAGGTCCAGCGTGAAGCTGCCGAGCCTTTTGCGGATATCGACCTGCAGACTCATGCCTTCACCGCCTTTTTCTGCCGCGCCTCGAGCATGTTCACGCTCAGCAGCACGACCGTGCTGATCGCCAGATTGACCAGCACCCAGAACATGGCGCCTTTCTCATCGTTGGTGCGCCAGAGCTGATAAACCGTGGTGGAAATCGTGGCCGTGCGGCCGGGGGTATAGCCGATGAGCATACTGGTCGCGCCGTACTCGCCCAGCGCGCGGGCGAAGGCCAGCACCGTTCCGGCGAGGATGCCCTGCCGGCAGGCGGGCATGCGGATGCGCCAGAAGATATAGGTGTTGCTGAGGCCGAGGGTCTGGCCCGAGTAGGCCAGCGTCTGGTCAAAGCTCTCGAAGGCGCCGCGGGCCGTGCGGTACATCAGCGGAAAGGCGACCACCGCCGCCGCCAGCACGCCGCCGTACCAGGTCATGACGAACTTGACGCCGACCTGCAGCAGAAAAATGCCGAGCGGGCGCTTGACGCCGAAAACGAGCAGCAGAAAATAGCCGCAGACCGTGGGCGGCAGGACCATCGGCAGCGTGAGGATCACATCCAGCACGCCCTTGACGGCGCGCGGCAGCCGGGCCGCGTAATAGGCAAAAAAGATCCCTGTGAAAAACACCAGCACGCAGCTGATGGCGGCAATGCGCAGCGAATTCCACAGCGGAAACAGATCGATACTCATAGCAGACACCCCAAAGGACGGCGGGCGGCGCGGAATACGCGCCGCACTTTTCAGGTTTACGGGAATGCTCAGGCGGCCGGTGAGAAGCCCACGCCCTCGAACACGGCGCTGGCCTCAGGCCCGGTCAGGTAGTCCAGGAAGGCCTGGGCGGCCTCGGGATTCCTGCTGACCTTCAGCACGGCTGCGGGATAGATGACCTGGCCGCACATGTCCTTCGTGGCGGTATCCACGATCGTCAGGCCCGCGCTGAAGGCGTCGGTGGCATAGACGACGCCGCAGTCGACGCTGCCCTCCTTGACCTGGGTGGTGACTTCCTTGACGTTGGAGCCGTAGGTGATGAGCCCGGCGCCGGCCAGTTCTTCCTCATTCAGCTCATAGAAGGCGAAGATCTTCTGCGTATACTGGCCGACGGGAACGTCGCTGTTGCCCATGGCGAAGAGCAGATCTCCGGCCTTGAGCAGCGCAACGAGACCGTCAAAGCTCTCCACGCCCTTGGGGTTTCCGTCGGGAACGACCAGGGCGACCTTGTTCTCCAGCAGGTTGATGCGGCTGCCCTGCAGCACGAAATCGAGCCCGTCGGGGTTCTTCTCGGCGTCGCAGGAGGCGTCAAGCGCATTCATCTGCTTGGGGGCGGCGGAGATGAACAGATCGCAGTCCGCGCCCTCCTGGATCTGGGTCTTGAGCGTGCCGGAGGAGTCGAAGTTGTAGGTGATCGTCACGCCGGGATGGGAGGTCTCATACAGGGTCTTGATCTCCGTCAGCGTCTCGGTCATCGAGGCGGCGGCGAAGACGATCAGCTCGACCTCTTCCGCCGGAGCGGGCTGCTCGGCGGGAGCGGCTTCTTCCGCGGGTGCTTCGGTCGGCTGTTCGGCGGGTGCCTGGGGCGCGGCGGGCGTGCCGCCGCAGGCCGCCAGCGCCAGGACCATCGTCAGCGCCAGCAGCAGTGCGAGAGTTTTTTTCATGTTTGCTGCCTCCTTCCCATCTTTCAGGGAGAAATATATATAAACGCGATTTACGCGCCTATACCAAACACGAAATTTGAACTTGTCTCAGTGCCCGCGGCCCTGCATCATATGGACCGCGTGCTCGAGCGTGTCCAGGATGGCGGAGAGGTTTTCCCGCACGGCCTTCGGGCTGCCGGGAAGATTGACAATGAGGGTATTGCCGCGGATGCCGGCGGCGGCCCGGGAGAGCATGGCCCGGGGCGTGATCTGCAGGGAATACCAGCGCATGGCCTCCGGGATCCCGGGCACCTCGCGCTCGGCGGCGGCAAGCGTCGCCTCCGGCATGCAGTCGCGCTTTGAAAAGCCCGTGCCGCCGGTGGTGATCAAAAGATCCGCTTCTCCCGAATCGCAGACGGTGATCAGCTTCTCTGTCAGCTGGGAGAACTCGTCGGGCAGCAGGGCGTAGCCCACGATCTCCCAGCCCGCTCCGCGCAGCATCTCCATCGCGAGCGGGCCGGACAGATCCTCCCGCTCTCCGGCGAAGCCGGAGTCGCTGGAGGTAAGAACAAAGGCTTTGTACGGCATGGGCTTATCCTCCGATCTGGCTCATGATGTGGTGTTCCGTGATCTCCTGGGGCAGGTCGAAGCGGTGGGCTCTCGGCTTGCGGAAGATCCCGTCCCGCAGGGCGGATTGCAGCTGCTCGTCGCTGCAGCCGCCGCGAAGCAGTGCGCGCAGGTCCAGCGTGCTGTCAAAGCAGAGGCAGGGCTTGAGCTGCCCGGTGCTGGTCAGGCGCACGCGGTTGCAGCTGTCGCAGAAGCGATGGCTCACCGCGTCGATGAAGCCGATGCGCCCCAGCAGGGCGTCGGCCGCATAGTAGTGGGCGGGGCCGTTGCCGCGCTTTTCGTCGGTGGGGTGCAGATCCGGCCAGCGCCGCTTCAGCGCGTCCAGCGCCTCGTCGGGGCTGACGCGCTCCAGACTGCCGCCGAAGCCGATCGGCATCAGCTCAATGAAGCGCACGTCCACCGGTTTTTCCGCGGCGATGGCCGCAAGCGCGCAGACCTCGTCCCGGTTTTCGGGCAGCAGGACGGCGTTGATCTTGGTGCGAAGCCCCCTGTCGCAGCAGCGCCGGAGCAGGGCCAGCGCATCTTCGGGCCGGAAGAGCGAAAAGCCGGTGATCCGGCGGAATTTTTCTTTGTCCAGCGTGTCGAGGCTGATGTTCACCGCGTCCAGCCCGGCATCGCACAGGGCGTCCAGATGCTCGCCCAGCAGCAGGCCGTTGGTCGTCAGCGTGACCTGCTCCGCGCCGGGCAGCGCCTTCAGCGCCGCGATCAGCTCCGTGCAGCCCCTGCGCACCAGCGGTTCCCCGCCGGTGATCTTGAACTTGCGGACGCCGAGCCCGATCGCCGCGCGGCAGATCCGCAGGATCTCCTCGTAGCGCAGGATGGCCGCGTGGCTTTCATAGTCCGCGCCCTCCGGCATGCAGTAACGGCAGCGGAGATTGCAGCGGTCGGTGACCGAGATGCGCATATAATCGATGTTCCGGTCAAATTGATCCAGCATATCAGGTTCCTTTGCCGAAGCCGCAGTTCGGGAAATGGCAGACAGGGCAGTTGAGGCACAGTCCGCCGTGGCCGAGCGCGGCCAGATGGTCTTTCGTTATGGGCGTGTCCGTCACGAGATAGGGCAGCAGCAGATCGAAGATCGTGCGTTTGGCGTACATGACGCAGCCGGGCAGGCCGCAGACCGGTCTGCCGTCCGGCATATAGGAGACCAGGAACATCGCGCCGGGCAGCACCGGGGAGCCGTAGGAGACGATGTTTGCGCCGGTGTTTTTGATGGCCAGCGGCGTTTTATCGTCCGGATCCACGCTCATGCCGCCGCTGCAGAGCACCATCTCGCAGCCCTTGTCCAGCATGTCCAGTACGGCGGCGGTGATCTTCTCATGATCGTCGTTGAGCGTCACATGCTCGACCATCTCACAGCCGCCGAACTCGTGCAGCTTCTGGACGATGACGGGCGTGAAGGTGTCCTGGATGCGGCCGTAGAAGACCTCGTTGCCGGTGGTGACCACGCCGACCTTTTTGGCCTTCAGCGGCACAAGGCGCAGCAGCGGCTCGCTGCCGACGACTTCCTTTGCCCGCTCCATGCGCTCCTTTTCGATGACCAGCGGGATGACGCGGGTGCCGCAGAGCTTGTCGCCCTTTTTCACCACAAAGCCGGAGGCCCGGGTGGCAACCATCATGTCGCCGAGCGCGTTGAGCGCGCGCAGCCGCTCCAGGTCGATCAGCAGCAGGCCGTCGATATCGGCGATCAGCTCGATCTTGCCCTCCTTCGGCTCGGTGGCGTGCATGTTCTCGCCCATGCACAGATCGCGCAGGATCTCCGCCGCCTCATCCTCGTGCAGCATGTTTTCGTTGTTTTCCCAGATATAGATATGGTCCTTGCCGACGCTCAGCAGGACGGGCACGTCCTCCGGCCGGATGATATGCCCCTTGCGGAACACCGGGCCCTTCTTCTCGTCCTTGATGATCTGGGTGATGTCGTGACAAAGCACATGGCCGACCGCGTCGACGGTTTTCATCAGTTTCATGACAGACGCTCCCTTTCCGATTGGTCTCGCTGCGAGTATCAAGCAAAAACAATTCGCTATACTCTCTTTATACCAAACCCCTACCCTGTTGTCAATTTCTCCGGGAAAACTTTTCATTTTTTTAAGCAAAAAGCCGCCTGCACCTCAAAGAGAGGCACAGGCGGCAGGAAAGCTCTGTCATTCCGGCAGGATGGGCGTAAGATATTTCGCGCAAAAGGGCTTGACCCGCCCCTTATCGTATACATGAAGGCTGCAGCTGTGCAGCCGTTCGAGGTTCAGGTTCATCGCGTCCTGGAAGGCCATGGCCGAGAGCGTCAGGCTCTCGTGCCGCAGGCGGTAGAGGAAGGCGTCAAAGTCCATCTCCTCCGAAAACGCAGCGGACGGGGCAGGCTCCTCCGGCGCGCGGCGCCAATGCCGGGCGACATACTCCCGGTTGTCCCGGGCGCAGCCGCGGCTGTGCGCGGAGTGGGTGATCGAGCTTAACGGGCGCAGGCCGCCCGAGGGCTCCAGCAGGAAGCTGGCATGGAAGCCGCAGAGCGGGTGATCGCAGCGCGAGGGCATGAAGCTTTCGATGGGGATGCCCGCCTGCTCGCTGATGTCCGCCATCAGCTGATCAAGCGTATAGCGGTCTGCCTCCTCCGGCGTTTTCGGATAGCGCCCGAACCAGGAGACGGGCTGGAAGTGGATGCCGCGAACGGCCGGAGCCAATCGGCAGGCCAGCGAGATGATCCCGCCCAGGTCGCCGTCGTTGACGCCCCGTACCACCGTGGGCACCAGCGTGACGCCGAGGCGAAGATCGCCGCAGACGCGGATCGCCTCTTTTTTGACCGCCAGCAGCGGCTCGCCGCGCAGCGTCTCGTAGATCTCATCCTTCGTGCCGTCAAACTGCAGGAACACGATGTCCAGGCCCGCGTCGGCCATGCGCTTCGCATAGTCCGGCTCCCGCGCCAGGCGGATGCCGTTGGTGTTGAGCTGGACATAGCTGCAGCCGGCCTCTTTGGCAAAGCGCACCAGTTCCGGGAGATCGCCGCGCAGCGTGGGCTCGCCGCCCGACAGCTGCAGCAGCGGACTGCCGCACCGGCGGACGATGTCCCGGACGGCCTCCTTCAGCTCATCCAGGGGCGGCTCGGCGCAGCCCTCTCCCCCGCGGGCAAAGCAGAAGCGGCAGCGCAGATTGCAGCGCTCGGTGACCTCCAGCAGCGCGCAGCAGGTGCCGATCTCGTGCTCCGTGCAAATGCCGCAGTTTTCCGGGCAGCGCAGGGCGCTGCCCTCTCCAAGAGGCTCACGGCCCAGCAGCCAGGCATCCCAGTCGACCCTGCCCTGCCAGACCGGCACGCGGAATTCGCCGTGCGCCGGGCAGCTTTTTTCCATCACGATCCGCCCCGTATCCTCCCGGACCAGCTCCGCCGGCAAATTGCGCAGGCAGACCGGGCACACGGAGCGCGTATGGCGAATGATCTTATTCATCCTGTTCCCCCAGGCCAAAATGATCTTTTTTGAAAATCGTCAGCTCCAGCTGATACCGGGCGGAAATCTCCTTCACCGCCTCGCCGATCAGCCGCTCCAGCGTCCCGTCCGGGCAGGCGGCGCTGGCGTTGAGCAGCACCGCCAGATCGGTGCAGGGGCGCGTGAAGCGCTGCGGCAGCTCGACCGGGCGATCCACGCCCAGGATATCGGCCTTGCCATAATCTCCCTCCGGCCCCCAGGCCAGAAGCTTGCCGTGCGGCAGCTCAAAGCCCGCGCCGCCGATCGCCGCCCGGATCGCCTCCGCAAGCTCCGTGAGATAGGCGTTTCCGTCAAAGTCCCCGCAGCAGACCAGGGCCCGGTACTGGAGATAATACTCGCTCAGGCTGCCCATCGCGTCCTGCAGATCGTCCGCGTCATAGTCGATGTCCGGGTGGCGGAGCGAGGCTTTCCCTTCGCGCAGGGCCTGGGCCAGCTTGTCGAGGCCCTCCCCCGTCGCGGCGCTGAGCGGCAGGATCTCCGCCTGGGGGTAACGCTGCGCCAGCCATGCGAGTTCCTCCGCGCGTTCCGCTTCGTCCGGCAGGTCGAGCTTGCTCAGCACGATCAAATCGGCCTCCTTCAGCTGCGCGTCCAGGATCGTGCCCATGTCTCCCGCCTGCTCCAGGCGCAGGAGCTTTGCATGGTGAGGCTCGATCAGCACCGTAAAGGGTGCCAGTTCAAAGCGCCCGGGGCAGTTTCCCGCCAGGCCGTGGTATACATGCTCCAGCGCGCCGACGCCAAAGCCCGGGATGTCCGACATAACCAGCTCGCAGCCCTCGGCGAAGCAGGCCTCCAGCCGCTCTGCCAGCAGATCGAGACAGAAGCAGATGCACTCGTCGGTGATCTGCAGCGCCCGGCAGCCGCCGAGCTGCGCCAGCCTATGATCGGCCAGCATCACGCCCTCGCCCAGGTCGTTGGAAATCATGGCCGCCTTGCCGCCATGCTCGCAGCAGTATCGCGTCAGCGCCATCATGGCCGTTGTTTTGCCTGCGCCGAGAAAGCCGCTGATGACCGCAAATTTCTTCATCTCCATCGCAAAACCATCCTCTTTCTGACCGTATTATACGGAACGAAAAGCCGCCGCGTCAAGATTTTATTTCTTTTGCAAAAAACTTGACGGGCAAATGCGGAAGAAGTATAGTTAATTTGTACAAAACCGTAAGGAGGGATGCTTCTGTGTATGATCTTCTGCTGTCCCCGATGAAGATCGGCAGCATGACCGTCAAAAACCGCACCGTCATGACGGCGGCGGAGTTTTCTCTCGGTCAGACCAACGGCAAGCCCACCGAAACTCTGATGGACTATTACGAGGAGCGCGCCAAGGGCGGCGTCGGCATGATCATCCCCGGCATCTGCCGCGTCAACGACATGGGCGGCGCTTCCACCTTCACGCAGCTGGCGATGAGCCACGACTACCACATCGCGCCGATGCACGAATTTGCCGAGCGGCTGCACCGCCACGGCGCCAAGCTCTGCATCCAGCTGCACCACCCCGGCCGCCAGGGCATGGCCAGCGCCATCAACTCCCTGCCCCTCGTCATCCCCGTGGCCGACCGCTTCCCCGGCGTGATGGATCAGGTTTTCAAGTGCACGCCGCTGCTGCTGGGCCTGGAGGCCAGGGGCGTGTGCTTTTCCGTGCAGGCGCCGTCGAAGGTGGAGCTTGCCAAACACGGCGCGACGCGCATGCACGCGATGTCGAAGCGCGAGATCCGCAGCCTCATCAGCGATTTCATCGAGGCCGCCGTGCGCTGCCAGAAGGCGGGCGTCGACTGTGTGGAGCTGCACGCCGGGCACGGCTACATCATTCAGCAGTTCCTCTCGCCGCACACGAACCGGCGCACCGACGAATACGGCGGCAGCTTTGACAATCGCCTGCGCTTTCTCACCGAGATCATCCAGGGCATCCGCGCGCGCTGCGGCCGCGACTATCCGCTGACCGTGCGCCTGACCGCCGACGAGATGTACGACCGGGTCGGCCGTCCGGGCGTGGGCTACGGCCTGGAGACCGGCAAGCTGATCGCCCGGCGTCTGGAGGAGCTGGGCGTCGACGCGATCAACGTCACCTCCGCCTGCTACGACGCCTACAACTACTGGCTGGAGCCGACTTCCTTCGAGCCCGGCTGGCGCAGATACCTCGCCCGCGAGATCAAGAGCGTCGTGTCCATCCCCGTCATCGCCGCCAACGTCATCCGCACGCCCGAGCAGGCCGAGCGGCAGCTTGAGGAGGGCGACCAGGACTTCGTCGCCTCGGCACGCGCCTTTATCTGCGACCCGCACTGGGTCGAAAAGGCCGCCTCCGGCCATCCGGAGGAGATCCGCCGCTGCATCGGCTGTCTCAACTGCATCCGCTCGTTCATGACGAACGCGGGCGTGGGCAAGCCGGGCGAATGCGCGCTGAACATGAGCGTGGCGCGTGAAAAAGCGTACTTCAACATGCCGCGAGACGGTGCGCAGAGAAAAATCCTCGTCATCGGCGCGGGGCCGGCGGGACTCACCGCGGCGCAGACGCTCGCGCTGCGCGGCTTTGACGTGGAGGTCTATGAAAAGGCCGAGCGGCCCGGCGGCCAGGTGATCACGGCCGCGGCCTGCCATCTCAAGGAGAAGCTGTACTGGTGCATCGAGGACCTGATGACAGCCGCGAAAAAGGCCGGCGCGGTGATCCACCTCGGCACGGAGCTCTCTGCGCGCCAGATCGCGGACATGGATCCCTGGGGCGTCGTCGTCGCCACCGGCGGCGAGCCGCTGCGGCCGCGCTCGATCGAGGGCCTCGACCGCGAAAAGGTCTTCACCGCGCCGCAGATCATCCACCGGGAGGCGGTGCTGAGGGACCAGCGCGTCGTGGTCGCGGGCTCGGGCATGACCGGGCTGGAGACCGCCGAGATTCTGGGCGAAACCGGCAACCGCGTCACCGTCATCGAAATGGCGCCGGAGCTGGCCCCGGGCACCTGGTTCCAGCTGGTGGACGACGAGATGGAGCGCCTGGGCAAAACCGATACGAAGTTCGAGACCGGCACGAAGCTGCTCGCCTTCGACGGCGGGGGCGTGACCGTCGAGGACGTCAAAAGCGGCGAGCAGCGCCGCATCCCGGCGGACGCGCTGGTGCTCTCGCTCGGCGTCCGCCCGGCGGGTGATCTCGCGCGCGAGCTCGACAAGCTGAGCGTGCGGCGCATCTGGAGCGTGGGCGACGCGGCGAAGAGCGGCACGATCGCCGACGCCTGCCACAGCGCTTACGACACGGTCATGTCAATCAAATAACGAGGCATATACAAGTCTGAAAGGAGCTGCTGTATTATGGTCAGCCATAAGAACATCGTTGTAACCGGCGCCTCGAGCGGCATCGGCAAATCCATCATGGACGAACTGGCGGCGCAGGAGGGCAACCGCATCCTGGCCGTCTGCCGCCATTCCGAAAACATCACCGGCTATGGCGACAACGTGATCCCCTTCTCCTGCGATCTGAGCACGAAGGAGGGTGTGGACGCGCTCTTTGTCAAGGCGGAGGAGCTGTTTGACAAGATCGATCTCTACTTCTGCAACGCCGGCGCTCCCTACTATGAGCGCTTCGACTACGAGGACTGGGACCGCATCCAGCGCATCTTCGACCTCAACACCGTGGGGCACATCTACACCTACTCGAAGTATCTCCACCACCTGAATGGGCGGGAGGGCCGCCTGGTCTACACGATCTCCGCAATGGGCGAGATGGCGCTGCCAGGCTATGCGCTCTACGCCGCGACCAAGTTCGCAATGAAGGGCTTCCAGCAGGCCATCCGCGACGAGACGCCGAAAAACCTGAAGATCAGCTGCGTCTACCCCGTATCCACCCGGACCAATTTCTTCAACGTCGCCGCCGAAGGGCGGAAGCTGGATCCTCCCTTCCCCGTGCAGACGCCCGAAAAGGTCGGCAAGGCCGTGGTCAAAGGGATCGAAAAGCTCAAGGAGCACATTTATCCCTGCGCCGTGTTCCTGCCGAGCAAGTACCTGATGAAAGCCGTTCCGCCTGTCAAGGCGCTGTACGTCAAAGCGCAGCAGAGCAAGCTGCACCGCTTTGTCAAGCGCATCGAGAAGGAGCGGGAAGGCATCGTGGAAGACATCAAGCTCCGGCACACGCTGAAGTAAGGAGGGAAAGTTATGGCGAACATTCACGATATCACGCGCGACGCATCCATGCTGCGCGGCCCGCTGGCCAGGAAAGGCTATGACTGGTGGTGGCACTCCCTGACCGCCGAAAACGCCGAGACCGGCGAGAAAAAGCCCTTTTATATCGAATTTTTCACCTGCAATCCCGCGCGGGCGCAGGAGAAACCCGTGATCGTCTGGAATGATCCCGACAAGCAGAAGCGCGGTATCCTGCCCTCGTATCTGATGGTCAACGTCGGCTTCTGGGGCAAGGACCACGGGCAGCTGCACAACTTCTATGCCTGGAAGGACGTGAGTCTGCATCCGGACGCGCCCTACGCCATCTCGGCCGGCGGCTGTACCTGCTCAGAGACGCACACCGAGGGCCGCGTCGTCGTCACGCCCGAGGAGCGGGACGCGCATCCCGAGTGGATGTGCGACGCCGGTGAGATGAGCTGGAAGCTCGATATCGACAAGCAGATCGCCTTCCACGTCGGCTACGGCGCGGGCAAGTTCTTCCGCGACATCAACGCCTTTGAGATGTTCTGGCACGCCGAGGGCATGAAGAGCAAGTATTCGGGCGAGATCGTCCTCAACGGCGTGAAATATATCGTCCGGCCCGAGACCTGCAACGGCTATGCCGACAAGAACTGGGGCGGCGACTTCACCTCCCCCTGGGTATGGCTGTCCAGCAACAATCTGCGCAGCCGCATCACCGGTAAAAAGCTGGAAAACTCCGTGTTCAACATCGGCGGCGGACGGCCGAAGGTCGGCCCCATCGCGCTTGACCGGAAGCTGCTGGGCGAGTTTTACTATGAGGGCAAGGACTACGAGTTCAACTTCTCCAAGTTCTGGACCCTCTCCGGCACGAAGTTTGACTGCGAGGAGACGGCGGACGAGATCCACTGGCACGTCGTGCAGACGACGGCGACCGCAAAGCTCGACACCGAGATCCGCTGCAAAAAGGCCGACATGCTGAACATCAACTACGAGGCGCCGACCGGCCTCAAGCGCCACAACCGCCTCTGGAACGGCGGCAACGGCACGGGCGTGCTGAAGCTCTACAAGCGCTCGCTCGGTAAATGGGTACTGATCGACGAGGTGGAGGCCGAGGGCATCGGCTGCGAATACGGCGAATACGACCGCTGAGCGCTATCCGGTATCTGGGTGAAAGGGTGTAGCAGCCATGGCTTCGATCAAACAGGCGTATTACCGCGGCTTCCAGGCCGTTTTCAATCTCGGCGCGCGCTGTCTGCGCTGGCGGCGGCCGATCCCGGTCACCGGGCCGGGGGCCGTCCGGCAGATCCCGGAGCTGCTGAAAAAGGAACGGGTCGAAAAGGTCATGGTCGTCACCGGACCGACCGTGGGAAAAACGCTGGCGCCGAAGATCCTGTCCGCCCTGGACAGGGCCGGTATCGCCTGGGTGCATTATGACCGGGTGGAGGCCAATCCCTCGGTCGATACCGTCGAGTCGATCCGGAAGCTGTATCTCGACAGCGGCTGCGGGGGCTTTATCGCCATCGGCGGCGGTTCGCCCATGGATGCGGCCAAGGCCGCCGCGGCCCGCGTGGTGCGGCCGAAAACCCCGCTCGGAAAAATGGCAGGGCTTTTGAAGGTGGGGCGGGCGATCCCGCCCTATATCGCCGTGCCCACGACGGCGGGGACCGGCTCGGAGACGACCATCGCCGCCGTCATCACCGACAGGGAAACCCATCATAAATACGCGCTGATGGATCTGCACCTGGTGCCGAAATACGCGGTGCTGGATCCGGACATGACGCGGGATCTGCCGCCGAAAATCACCGCCGCCACCGGCATGGACGCGCTGACCCACGCCGTGGAGGCCTATCTCTGCTGGACCTACAACACCAAAGAGAGCATCCGCCTGGCCGAGGAGGCCGTGTGCGGGATCTTCCGTTATCTGGAGCGCGCCTATCGGGACGGCGGCGACAGGGAAGCGCGCACGGAAATGCTGATCGCCTCCTACAAGGCGGGCTTTGCCTTCACGCGGGCTGGCGTCGGCAACGTGCACGCCATCGCCCACACGCTCGGCGGCCTGTACAACACGCCGCACGGGCTGGCCAACGCCGTCATTCTGCCGATCGTGCTGGAGGATTACGGCGCGGCGGTCGAAAAGAAGCTGGCGCATCTGGCCGGGCTGACCGGCGTGAAGCGCGACGGCACGGATGCGGAAAAGGCCGGCGCCTTCATCGCCGAGATCCGGGCGATGAACCGGCGGATGGGCATCCCCACGGGCTTTGATTTCATCAGGAAAGAGGATATCCCGCAGATGGTCCAATGGGCGCTTGCGGAGGCCAATCCCGTCTATCCCGTGCCGGTGCTTTACGACGAGGCCCGCTGCGAGGCGGTCATCCGCCGCATCATCGCCGAGGCCTGACAAAAAACTCCCGCTCCCCGATGCTTCGGGTGAGCGGGAGTTTTTTGCTTTTTCAGACAGGGCTGCTTATTCTTCGGCGAAGTCCGTGTCCATGGCGCCCTGCAGCGTATAGTCCGGGAAGGCCTTCTGCACGTCGGCCATCACTTCCTCGAAAGCCGCCTTGCGGTCCTCCGCGTCAAAGCTGATGACGAGGTCGAAGCGCATGGTCTTCTGATCCTTGATCAGATAGAAGCCGTGCAGCTGCTTGACATGGGGATGGGCGAAGACGATCTCCAGCAGTTTCTTCTTCGTCTCGATGGTCTCCGCGTCCTTCGTGTTCACCGAGTAGACGCCGATGGCCGTCAGGATGACCTGATGCTTCCGATAAACCTCCACCTGAATATTGCGCAGCAGCTGGTCCAGGCGGTCGGCCGAATAGGTGTCCGGCACCTCGATATGGATGGAGCCGTTCCAGGTGTCCGGCCCGTAGTTGTTCAAGACCAGGTCGTAGGCGCCCTGCACGTCCGGGAAGCTCGTGACCGTCTGCTTGATGCTTCTGGCCAGCTCCACATCGTTGCGCTCTCCGAGGAGCTGGGAGATCGTGTCCTTCATCATCTCCACGCCCGACTTGATGATGACGAGGGAGATGATCGCGCCGAGCCAGGCTTCGAGCGAGACATGGAAAATCAGGAAGATACCCGCAGCGACCAGCGTGGAGGCCGAGATCACCGAGTCCAGGGTCGCGTCCTCGCCGGAATTGATCAGAGAGTCCGAATTCACTTTGACGCCGACGCCCTTGACATAGCGCCCGAGCAGGATCTTCACGACCACCGCGACGGCGACGATCACGAGAGATACGACATTGTAGTCCGGCGTCTCCGGATGGATGATCTGCTTGACGGACTCCACGAAAGAGGTGATGCCCGCGTACAGAACGATCACGGAAATGATCATGGCGCTCAGGTATTCGATGCGCCCGTATCCGAAGGGATGCTTCTTGTCCGGCTCCTTGCCGGCCAGCTTCGTCCCGATGATGGTGATCAGAGAGCTGCCGGCGTCGGAGATATTGTTGACCGCGTCGAGCACGATGGCGATGGAGTTGGTCATGAGGCCGACAAAAGCCTTGAAGGCCGCGAGAAACACATTGGCGGCGATGCCGATGATGCTGGTTTTGACGATCGTTTTTTCGCGGGAGCTCTGCGCTCCGATTTCTGCTTCCGTTTCCTGTACCCTGCTCATGCCTGTTTCGTTCTCCCCTTCGGCTGTTTTATAGTGCGGCGGCGACGGCGCTGCGGACGTCCTTCATATCCACGGTCGGCTCGAAGCGCGCCACGACCCTGCCCTCGCGGTCAACGAGGAATTTCGTGAAGTTCCATTTGATATAGGCCTTCTCGCCGTACTGCTTGTTGTTCAGCTCGGCAAACTTGTTCAGCGCGGCAAACTTCAGGCCCTTGCCGAAGCCCTCAAAGGGCTTTTCCGTGGCGAGGAAGGCGAAGAGCGGGTCGGCCGTTTCACCGTTGACGTCGATCTTCGCAAACTGCGGGAACTCCGTGCCGAATTTCAGCGTGCAGAACTGGTGGATCTCTTCGTCGCTGCCCGGCGCCTGATTGGCAAACTGGTTGCAGGGGAAGTCCAGGATCTCCAGACCCTGCTCCTTCATCTCCCTGTACATCGCCTCCAGCGGCTCATAGTGCGGAGTAAAGCCGCAGCCGGTCGCCGTGTTGACGATGAGCAACACCTTGCCCTGATACTCCGACAGGCTGTGCTCCTTGCCCTGCCGGTCCTTCACCGTAAAATCGTACACTGTTTTCATCATTTATTCTCCTTTCAATGGTTTATTCTTCTGATTGTCCAACAGCTCATAGAGCAGCGCGTACAGCATCTGCGCCTTTTCGGGCGGCAGGTCGATGCAGCCGGCCACTTTTGCGGGCACGTCCTTCGCCTTTTCCCGCAGGGCGCGGCCCGCCTCCGTCAGCGAGACCACAACCACACGCTCGTCCTCGCGGCTCCGCTGTCTCTGAACGAGTCCCGCCTGCTCCATCTTTTTCAGCAGCGGAGAAAGCGTCCCGTTGTCCAGCATCAGCTTTTCGCCGATCTCGCCCACGGTCTGCCCGTCTTTTTCCCACAGCGCCAGCAGGGCGATATACTGCGTATAGGTCAGCCCCAGGGGCTTGAGCCAGGGCGTATACAGGCTTGTTACGTTCCTTGCGGCCGCATACAGCGGGAAACAGAGCTGATTGGCCAGCTTCATGGCCTCAACTGCCTGATCGTCCAATGCACTTCCTCCCCTCTTTGTTTTATGCAAATATATTGTATCAAATATAACTCCCTTTGTCAAGCACAATTCCGGGTGAATTGCCGCCCGGTTCATTTTGTGCTACAATGACAGAAAAGCAAGATCAACGGAGGCAGGATATGAACGGGATCTGGGAAAAACGGAGTCCGGAGGACTATGTACGCTCGGTCTGGAGCGGTGGAACGACTACGCAGCTGCTGATCGCGCCGGAGGGCGCGCATTACGCCGCGCGGGACTTCCTCTGGCGCGTCAGCTCGGCGACGGTGGAGCTGGACGAGTCCGACTTCACGCCGCTGCCGGAGTATGAGCGGCTGATTGCAACGCTGCGGGGCGGGATCACGCTCACGCACAACGGCGGCGCGCCGATCTGCCTGCAGCCCTTTGAGGTGCACGCCTTCTCCGGCAGCGACCGGACGCACAGCACGGGCCGCTGCACCGACTTCAATCTGATGCTGCGCCGCGGGCAGGCGGAGGGCTCGATGGAGGCCGTTTTCCTCGGCGCGGGCGAAGAGCGCGCGTTCACAGCGGAGGATGCGGCGCAGACGCTGCTTTACGCGGCGGAGGGAGCCTGCACGGTCACGATCGGTGCTGAGCGTGTTGAACTGCTGCACGGCGAGAGTCTGCTTGGCAGCGGAGGCTGCGCGTTTTCTCTCTGCGCGGCGGAAGGCGCCGCGCTGATGCTCTGCCGGATGCGCCGGATCTGAACAGCAGATGACAACAGAGCGGGACAGGGATCTTTCGATCTCTGTCCCGCTCTGTTTTATGATGCGCGACCGGTTTCTTTCCTCCGGCACGGCAGGCGCACTATGTCAGCTTCTGCTGTCGATCCAGTCCTGCAGATCGCTGTCGGAGATGCCTGCGCTCAGGCGCGTGGAGGGAAGGAAGGTCCCTGTTCCGGCCTGCTCGCCGAGCGTTTCCCCGGTGCGGCCGGCGCCGCTGCTGCCAGAGGTGCAGAAGGGGATCACGGTGACGCCGGTGAAATCGTGACTCTCCACGAAGCTGCTCATGATGCGCGGGGCCTGTCCCCACCAGATGGGGTAGCCCAGGTAGACGGTGGTATAGCCGTCCAGCGGGATCTCGTTTGCGATCTCCGGGCGGGCGTCCGGCGTGTTCTGCTCGACGGTGGCGCGGGTCGTGCGGTCATTGTAGCTCAGATCATCCGCCGTATAAGGCTCGGCCGGGATGATCTCCGCCAGGTCCGCGCCGGTCAGCGATGCAATGCGCTCCGCTATGCCGCGCGTGGTACCGGTGGCCGAGAAATAGACGACCAGGATCGGATTGTGTTCTTCCTCTTTGCTTTCGCCTTCTTCGGACTCAGGCTGCGGCGTGCTCTCCGGCTCCTGTGGGGGCGCCGGGGCTTCCGCGGGCGTCGGGGCAGGCGCTTCGGACGGCGCCTGGACGGGCGCGCTGCCGCATCCCGCGCAGACAAAAAGGAAGGCCAGCAGGAGAAGAACGAGAACAGCTTTCTTCATCTCTCTGTTTCTCAATCCTCAAGCCGCAGGGAGGCGACCCAGTCCGTCAGCTCTTTTTCGGAAGAGCGGGCGGTGAAGCGTTTGCCGGGCAGGACCTTCGCGCCCTTGGCCAGCTTCTCGATGCGGCCCTGGCCCTCGCCGAGCTGGCTGCCGCCGGAGGTGAAAAAGGGCACGACCGTCTTCCCGCCAAAATCATAAGCGTCCAGGAAGCTGTCGATGATGCTGGGCTCGCGGTACCACCAGATGGGGAAACCCAGGAAAATCACGTCCGCCTCCGCGACGGGCGCGGCAGCCTCGGCCAGCGCCGGGCGGCAGCTCGGATCCTGCATTTCCACGGTGCTGCGGGACTTTTTGTCCATCCAGTTCAGGTCGCGCCGTTCGTAAGGCACGGCGGGCCGGATCTCGAAGAGCGCCGCATCGGCAGCGGCGGCGAGGGTCTGCGCCAGTCTGGCAGTGCTGCCGCTGGCGGAAAAGTATGCGACCAGTTTGTTCATGAGAATTCCTCCTCTTATCTGTGCCGGTTGCGGCCCCAGAAGGTATTGTAGCGGTCGGGCTTCCACTCGGGCTTGACGTCCTTGACCGCCTCAGCCGCGGTGATGACCGCGTCGCCATTGTCGATGTCGATGAGCGTATAGCGGTCGTTGCCCATGCCGAGCTCCTTCATATAGCTCAGCTGGCGCAGACCGTGGCGGGTCTCCACGCGCTCGATCATGGCCTTGCCGCCGCCCTCCGGCAGCGCGTAGATCAAATCGACGCAGGCATTGTCCGCCGCGAGGATGTCCAGCGAGGCGACGATGCCGATGTCCGGCGTCACGACGGGCTCGGCCTCGGGGCCTTCGCAGTCGCAGGAGACGGACATGTTGCGCATGGTGTTGATGAAGCAGACATGCGGCGCAAAATGATCGACGGTGGCCTTGGTGCTCTCGGAGATGCGCTCCATCAGCTCTTCCTCGGCGATGCTCCACATGCCGCCGTCCGGATAGGAGTGGATCTCCTTCTTGCCGATCCGGCCGTCCGCGCAGCCGATGCCGATGTTCTTGTTGCTGCCGCCGAAGCCGCCCATGGTGTGGCCCTTGAAGTGCGTCAGCACCAGCAGGGAATCATAGTTCAGCATGCTCTTGCCGACGTGCATTTCGGTAAACCACTTGCCGCCTTTGACCGGCAGCGCGGCCACGCCCTCGGCGTCGGTGATGTCCACGGGGCAGAAGGTCCAGCCGTTGATTGCCAGGGTCTTGCGGTGCGCCTCGGTGGTGTAGCGGCTGCCCTCGTAATAGGTGTTGGTCTCGATGATCGTGGCCTCGGGCAGGCGCGTGTCGATCAGCTCCTTCACCCAGGGGCGGGGGATGATGTTCGGGCCTTCGGCCTCGCCGGTGTGCAGCTTGATGGCCACCTTGCCGCAGAGCACGGAGGACACCTTGTCGTAAATCTTTTTCAGTCCTTCTTCGGACAGATCGCGGGTGAAGAAGACGACTGAGCTGTCGCCCGTGCGTTCTTCAAAGGGCAGGTACTTGTTGCCGTCTCTGCCGGGAACAGGTTTGCTGTTTGCCATCGTTTTTTCCTCCTTTTCGGTCATATGTCAAAGCTTCTTATACTCCTCTTCGGACACGGGCTCCAGCCATTCGTTGGAGGCGTTCTCGCCGACGACCTCGATGGCCAGATGGGAAAACCAGCTGTCGGCCGCCGCGCCGTGCCAGTGCTTGACGTTGGCGGGGATGTTGACCACCGTGCCCGGGGTCATCTCGACGGCTTCCTTCCCCCATTCCTGATACCAACCGCGGCCGCCCACGCAGATCAGCATCTGCCCGCCGCCGGCGGCGGCGCGGTGGACGTGCCAGTTGTTGCGGCAGCCCGGCTCGAAGGTCACGTTGAACACCGGCACCTGCGCGGTGGAGACAGGAGCCAGATAGCTCTGTCCCACGAAGAACTGCCCGTAGGGGTTTTCTTCGCCGATGGGGAAGAAGATCGTGTTCTGATAGGCGTCCTTTTCGCTCTGCGCGGGCTCGGCCTCGTTCCAGATCTCCTTCGCCTGACGGAACACCGCCCAGCCCTTGGGCCAGCCGACGTACATCGTGGCGTGGGTGATGACGGCGGCGATCTCTTCCTTCGTCACGCCGTTGTTCTTCGCGTTCTGCAGGTGATAAGCAAGGGACGAATCCGTAATCCCCGAGGCCATCAGGGACACGACGGTGACGATGCACTTGGTCTTGAGGTCGATGGCCTGCTCATTCCAGACTTCGCCGAACAGCACGTCGTCGTTGAGGTGGGCAAAGCTCGGGGCGAAGTCTCCGAGCTGCGTCCGCCCGGCGGTCTGGGTGATTTTCTTGCTCATATTCTTAACTCCTTTACGGTTTGATAAACGGCAGATCCCGCTCCGGCAGGCCGGAACCGTCGGACAGGAAGCGTTCGACCCTCATGTGCAGGTCGTATTTCTCGCGCAGCGCGGCGATCTGCCCCATCATGGGCGAGGCGTGGTGCGCGTCGATGGCCGCCTGGTCGCGCCACCGGTCGATCAGCAGCACGGTCTCCGGATCGTCCATCGGAAAAAAGTATTCATAGCGCAGATTGCCCTCCTCGGCGCGGATGGCCGCGACGATGCCCCGGGCGGTCATTTCCTCCGCAAAGGCGCGGGCGCTGCCGTTCCGGCCGGTATAATAGATGTTGACGGTGATCATTGCAATCCTCCCAGCATGGTGCGGATAAAGGCATACGCCATCTCATAGGTGCTCATGTAGACATAGGAAATGCCGGCCTCTTTCATGGCTTCCCGCTGCTTGTCCGTTACGACGGTGTAAGGGTAGAGGCCGTAAACGAAGGGCAGAAAGGCGTACAGAAAGGTCTGCCGGCCGCCCTCGCCCAGCGAGGGAAGGTACTGCTTCAGGCAGCGGTCCAGGGCCTCCTTCGATTCCCCGTAGGCGGCCTTGAACTCCACCAGGCGCTCCATGCGGGAGTTGGCCTCCATGTCATAGAGGTTCATGCTCAGCAGCTTGAGCATCAGCGGCCGCCGCTCCAGCGCACGGGCCAGTTCCCCGGACAGTTCATCCAGAGAGAGCTTTTCCTCCCGTTCACAGAGCCCGTCGAGATCAGCGGCAAAGAGCTCGTATTCCCGCTGGAAAAGCGCCAGGAAGATTTCTTCCTTTGTCTCGAAATAATTGTAGATCGAGGTGCGGGTAAAGGAGGTCTGCTCCCCGATCTCTTTGAGTGTGATCTCCTTGAAGCTCATGGTCTCATAGAGCTTCCGGCAGGCGGCCAGGATCTCCTCCCGCCGCGCGTTGGTCAGTTGGGCTGATCCTTTCGGCATCTCTTCTCCCCCCTCGTCTCCCGTTCTCCCCGGAGTATAATTGACACGGTGTCAGAATCTATGCTTATGATAGCATCGTTCTGACACCGTGTCAATATATTTGTTCGCGTCACAGGGGAAAGCTTCCAAATCTGCGCCTTCCGCAGCGAAGCGTGCTTTGCTCCCTCCGGTGCAGCGCCGCAATCAAGGCTTTATGATCCGTTCTTTTCTCTGCGCTTGCCTGCCCTCAGATAAATCTTCCCGTGATGCTGTCCTTGCAGGCACGGATTTCCTCCGGGGTGCCGCAGGCAACGATCCTGCCGCCGTCATCGCCGCCTTCCGGCCCCATGTCGATGATATAATCGGCAGAGCGGATCACATCCAGGTCATGCTCGATCACAAGGACCGTGGCGCCATGGTCGATCAGCGTGCGGAACACCTGCAGCAGCGTCTCCACATCCTTCGGGTGCAGGCCGATGGTGGGCTCGTCAAAGACGAACACGGAATCCTCCTGCTGCCTGCCCATTTCGGAAGCGAGCTTCAGCCGCTGCGCCTCGCCTCCGGACAGCCCCGGTGTTTCCTCCCCCAGCGTCAGATACCCCAGGCCGAGATCGCGGAGGGTCTCCAGCCTTTGGCTGACGGCATTCATGTCCCGGCAGAACACCAGCGCCGAGTTTACATCCATGTCCATCAGCTCGGGGAGGGATCGCTCCTCACCGGCCTTGTTCCGATAGCGGATCTTCTTCGCGGACTTGGCATAGCGCGAGCCCCGGCAATCCGGGCACGGGATATCCACGTCCGGCAGGAACTGGACGTCCAGGGAGATCTGGCCGGTTCCGTCACAGACCGGACAGCGCAGAGAGCCTGTATTATAGGAAAAGTCCCCGGCCTTATAGCCGTACTGCTTTGCGGCCTTCGTCCTGGCGTAGCATTTGCGCAGCTCATCGTGCACATTGGCGTAAGTTGCGACGGTGGAGCGGACGTTGATCCCGATGGGCGTGGCGTCAATCAGCTTGATATGCTTGATCCCTTCCGCGTCGATCTTCTTGATATGGTCGGGCATTTTCTTTCCGCTGCACAGAGCATCCAGCGCCGGGACCAGGCTTTCCAGGACCAGCGTGGTCTTTCCGGAACCCGAGACGCCGGTAATGACCGTCAGCCGGCTTTTGGGGATTTTCACGGAGAGCGGCTTGACGGTGTGGATGCGGTCTGTCTCCAGGCGGATCATCCCGTCCGCAAACAGCTCCTGTCCGGACGCTTCCTTTCCTGCCGTCTGCTTCCCGGAGAGATATTGGCCGATCACGGACACCGGATCGTGCGCAATGTCTGCGACAGACCCTTCCGCGATGACCGTGCCGCCCTTCGCTCCGGCCTCCGGTCCCATCTCAATGAGCCAATCGGCCTCCTTCAGAATCTGCACATCGTGATCCACCAGCAGCACGGAGTTGCCGTCCTTGACCAGATCGTGCATGACGCCGTTCAGACCGGCGATGTTGGCAGGATGCAGTCCGATCGAGGGCTCATCCAGAACGTACAATACGCCGGTGGTACGGTTCCTGACCGCCCGCGCCAGCTGCATCCGCTGCCGCTCCCCGGTGGAGAGGGTGGACGAGGCTCTGTCCAGCGTGAGGTAAGAAAGGCCCAGATCCATGAGTCTGGCCGCCACCTCCAGATAGGATTCGCAGATGTTCTGTGCCATCGGGCGCATCTCCTCCGGCAGAGAGGCAGGCACCCTTTTGACCCATTCGATCGATTCCTTCAGCGTCATCTCGCAGGCCTGGTCCAAGGAGATTCCCATCAGCCTCGGCGCTCTGGCCGCCTCCGAAAGTCTCGTCCCATGGCATTCCGGGCAGACGTCCTCCTTGAGGAACTTCTCCACGCGCTTCATGCCCTTTTCATCCTTGACCTTACTGAGCGCATTGAGCACGGTAGCCGTGGCGCTGTAATAGGTAAAGTCCATCTCGCCGGCCGTGGCGGTGTCCGCCTTCTTCGGGCGGTAGAAGATGTGCTTTTTCTCCATGGGACCGTCGTAGACGATCTCCTTTTCCCGATCAGTCAGGTCCTTGAACGGGACGTCTGTCCGCACGCCCATGGCCCGGCATACGTCGGTCATCAGCGACCACATGAGGCTGTTCCACGGCGCGACGGCTCCGTCGTCGATGGAAATGTTCTCATCCGGCACCAGCGTACTGCGGTCCACCGTCCGGACCGTGCCCGTTCCGCCGCAGCATTTGCAGGCGCCCTGGGAGTTGAAGGCCAGTTCCTCCGCTCCGGGACCGTAAAAATGCTCCCCGCACTCGGGACAGACGAGCTCCTGCATCAGTGCGACCTGGAAGCCCGGCTTCACATAATGGCCGTTCGGGCAGCGATGGCTGGCCAGGCGCGAGAACATCAGGCGCAGGCTGTTCAAGAGCTCCGTGCCTGTGCCGAAGGTGGATCGGATCCCCGGCACGCCCGGCCGCTGGTGCAGGGCCAGGGACGCCGGGACATACAGCACCTCGTCCACATCCGCGCGGGAGGCCTGCGTCATTCGCCTTCTGGTATAGGTGGAAAGAGATTCCAGATATCTTCTGGAGCCCTCCGCATAGAGCACGCCCAGCGCCAGCGAGGATTTCCCCGAGCCGGACACGCCTGCGATGGCCGTGATCCCGTGGAGCGGCACGTCCACGTCGATGTTCTTCAGGTTATGTACTCTGGCGCCTCTGACCTCTATCTTCTTCGGCTGGTCATTGTCTTTCTGAATCGGATTGTTCATCATCTGGTTTCTCCCGAACACTTCCCGCAGCGGCTGCAGCCGCTGCATATATGCTTGATGCCGCAGTAATCGCACTGCGCTCCAAAATCAGGTTCCTCGTAATCGTTTTAAAAAACGATCGTTGAAATGAATTATACCATAATCAAAACGCGAGCTCAATCATGGATCGTTCAACATTTGAGCAGTTTGATTCTATAGATAATGCACCATAAGCATGATCATCATACTTATGGTGCCATCATTTTGTCTGATCTGTATGCGAAAGATGCCCGCATCTTGACCGGATCGAAGCCCAACGAAGTAGGTTCGATTCGGAAAAGGAAGAAGAACACCATCGGTCGATGTGGTGCCACATGACCTTATGGTGTTCTTCTGACGCGGCGGGCAGGGTGGGATTCGACCTCCGCTGCGGCGGAGGCCACCTCGGGTTGCAAGGCGCCACCGGCGCCTTGCCAAGTGCCCTCGGGTTCGAATCCCCTATTCAAAAAGAAACACCCGGACAAGCCGGGTGTTTCTTTTTGGCGGACAGGGTGGGATTCGAACCCACGGTACCATTGCTGGTACACCTGATTTCGAGTGTTGCACCCCGAACGGACTTTAGCGGAAATTGGGCGAAAATAGCGCCTCATATTGGAAGCCCCGGAGAGCCTTCAAAGCCGCTTGTTTCAAGGCAATTTAACCGCAAAGCCGCATGGCGTCAAAGAAAATTCGAACTCACCGCATCAGCCCTCAAAATGGCCTCCAAAACCGGAAAAAGGAGAGAATTGGGGGAGAAAGGAGAGAAAACAGGGGAGAACGCAAACCCAGTTTTCACAACAAATACAGGCACTCTAATGATCTCGTTGGAGAGAAAAAACACCGCTCTTCTGCTGTTGGCAAAAAAGATGAGAGGTGTACGACATGAACACAACGGCTCCATATCAAGACATATTAGAGCAGTACCCCATATACATGACAAAAGATCAAATGTACCGCATTTGTCATATCAGCAAAAAGACCTGCCTCTTTCTTCTGGAAAGCGGCCTTGTCCCCTGCCTGGACAGCGGGAAGAAAACCCGGCGCTTCAAGGTCAAGACGACCGACGTGATACGTTATCTGGAGGATCGAGAGCTTCACCCCGAACATTACAAACCGCCTGAGGGTTATTACAAGCAACCCCATATCCCCCAGCCGCGAGTGTTGTCCGAGCATGATCTGCTTGTTACGAGACAATTTTATGAAAAGGAAATGGCATCTTGGCCGGATGTTATGACCATAAAGCAAATATCCGCTTTTACCGGATACGGGAAAACCTCTGTTGAACGATGGTGTACCAAAGGGCATTTGCAGCATTTCTTTATCAAACAGAAATACCTCGTCCCCAAAATCTACTTACTGGATTTCCTTGTGAGTTGGGCCTACATAGGGATTGCTGTGAAATCAGACTTGCATATTCAGCGGAACAAACGAATATGGGCGCAGGCGAAAACGAAGCCTTGAGCTGAAAATCAATCGGGCGCATGGTGGAAGCGAAAGGAGCGAGTGATATGAAAAAGCGACGGTACTACATCACATTGAACGCCGAGGAAACCAGACTGCTGCTGCGGAGCCTCATCCACATGAAGAACAGACTGTCCGCGCAAGACCGCTGCACGGACTGCGTGGATGAGTTGATAGCCAAGATTGCCTACTCATGACCACCCAACTACATATTTATAGAGCCGTCTATTCTGCTTTCAGAGTGGGCGGCTTTTTGATTAATCACCTATTTTGATGCCGAATATGTATTGACGTTAGTCAGTGAAATATGAGAAAATAGACTAAAGGAGGGAAAAACATGTATAGTACACTGCCTTTTGAAACACTGATTATGGGGAAGGAACCAAGTCCTGCAAACAGATGGTATCCTCTTTCAATCTCAACATATAAGTCTGCTTTTAATAAATTAAATATGAGTTTTGAAAATAGTCGTGCCTTGAAGAGCAATTTAGCATACAGTTTGCAATATCTTGAGTTCTTAGAGAAAGAATTAAGCGAGCTCAAAATATCTGATGTAATTTATGTCATGCTTGTAAAAACCTATGTTATAACTGCAATGTCAGTATTAGAAGGCCTATTCTCTAACATTGTCAAATCAAATGGTTGGTGGAAGATGGACGATAAAGTTGAGTTAGTAACATTCCAAAGTAACGACAAGATTTTTGAAGGGAAAAGATGTATTATAAAGTCAGAAATATATGAAAAAGTTGAAAAATACCCATGTCAGATGACATTGGATGAGTTGATTACTCGTTTGGACAATCATCATGATGCTCTTCAAGTGAATCATCTTGTCTATCCTGCGCTGCGCAGGTTAAAAGAGTTTCGTAATCGTATACATCTTCAAAAAAACGAATTTGAAACCGATCATGATTACAACGCGTTTGATTATCGTGTCAAGCAAGAAATGGGATCAATATTATATGAGATATTAACATCTCCTATGGTAACAGATTATCCTCAGTATTTTGAGTTTCTGAAAACAAATGAAACAGCCTCTGGAAATGGATAAAGTGAAGATATGCACATTCTGATAATCTTTGATGGTACGAATGGGCAGTTAATCAACAGAAAAAGGAGATAGAAATGGAAACTAGAGAGAAAAAACCTTTTCTTCTTGTTGGAACTTTTAGAAACGAAAAAATAAAAAACGAAATACATTTATCAGGCCGAGAAGTTGTTTCCAAAAACTTAACTTCTTCGCCAAAAAACTGGGATGAGATCATTAATTTTTTGGAAAAGAAAAGTGATGAGATTTCGTGCGTAATTCTATCGCTATCTGAGTCTGTTCTTCTCATTGCGCAATGCCCTTCATATAGAGAGAAGTATAGAAAAATACTAGGGATCTTGGAACATCTGCCACATATTATTTTTTTATATGAGGATAATCTATTCGGAAAATTCAATATTTTTAATCAGCGATACTACACAAAATACTTGTTCTACGATGATTTTTTTGATAATCGAGAAAAATTCGATCGATTATCGAGAGAATATGATTACTATTGCAATGATTTGCGGGAAGAAATAGTAAACGAGTATTTTTTTAATACAATTGTTCCTGCCACGTTTGTTGCAGAGGAAGAAGAATGGAAGAATCTGTGGAATAACCGGGCAGCCATGGGGTTCGGGGAAGAACTCTGTATCCAATTATCTCTTTTCGGAGATGAGGATTTATATGATCATTCAGCGTTTTCGTCTTTCATAGAATCCCTTAGAGGTGAGATGGCGCTCACAGAAGACGAGCGAAAAAAATTTGCCAAACTAAGCAATCAACAAAAACTTTCTTTCATCAATAATAGATTTATAGAGCTTAGAGAGAAATATGAGAGGCAGGGTCGGCGGTCATCTGATGAATTAACTGAAACCGACTACGAGATTATTAAAAAAATAGAAAAGCTTATTAAGTCACCTCAATTTGAGGAATCAGTAAATGATAATGACAATTGGAGCCAAAAGGAATGGGAATTATTTCAGTACTATTTAAAGGAAAAGCGCTATTCTCAAGATGAAAAAATATCCAAAGCCTGTGAGACCATAAGTGCGTATATTGAAGAATTACACGAAAAGAAGTTAAATGTCTGTTCTTATAAATACACAAACGATATTGTGCGCTGTATAAGAGAATACCTTGAGAATGAAGACAAAAACATTGTGTTTAGGAGTTACATTCTTAAAGACAGGATATGGGCAAATGAGCTTGAATCATTTCTCCAACTATTTCAAGATTATATTACCCAGTTAAGGGGAATTAATATTTCATTTGAGCAACGGCGTACAGATATTGGGACGATATATGTAATTCAAAGTACAGATAGCGATCTTGTAAAAAGTGAGTTTAACCAATATGTTTCAGACTTTGACTTTTTCCTTACTAATTGTGATCGAAATATTGGTGAAGCCAGAGAAACGCTAATATCATTAAACTGCAGCGAGGAAGCTGTCGACTATTATCTACAAAAATTTCAAAAAGGAGCCCGAAGGCTGAGGATTGACATAAGGCAAGAATACGAACGAAAGATGATGCAATTACGTCACTCCATTGAAAACGAAGCTTTAGATGGGCAGACTTCGCAGGAATTTCAATTACCAACTCAAATGATGGTACCATCAATTGTTGTTCAAAATCTAAACTATCTTAAAGCAGAGGGACCCCAACAACAGATTATATTTGGTACATATACTTACAATAAAACCGATGAACAACTATTAGAATATGTTCGGACTCTTTCGGATAACCAGGCAGATCTTGAAACCGAACTACGGATTCTGAAGGATGCAAAGGCAAGTAGTACGGAAAGAACTTCTGCTTTTGAGAAGCTAAAAAAATTTCTTTCAGATCATGCGGGAGAAATAGGATCAATAGCATTCAAATTGCTAAAGAGCTATTTGGAGAGTATGCTGTAGTAATATCGACATTATTATATAGTGCGACTACCTCTGGTGGTTAAATAATATGTGATGAAAGCCGTCTATTCTGTTTTCAGAGTAGGCGGCTTTTTTCATGTCCGTACATAGCCGCCCACCATCGCCGTGGGCGGCTAAATCTGTGAAAGGAGGAAACCAATATGGCGAAAACAAAGGTGATCGCTGTTGCCAACCAAAAGGGCGGCGTCGGCAAAAGCACCAGCGTGTACTGCATCGGCGCGGGACTTGCTCAGGGCGGAAACAAGGTTTTGCTTTTGGATGTTGATCCTCAGGGCGATCTCACGAAGATGCTGGGAGAGCGCAAGCCCCATGAGCTGCCCTTGACCCTCAGTAATGTTATGAATGACATTGTGGCGGGACATGACAGCACGGAACACCCGGAGATCATGCACCACGACGAGGGCTTTGACTTCATCCCGGCAAACCGCGCTCTTTCGGCGGTGGAGATTGGGCTGGTCAATACCATAAGCCGCGAGACGGTCTTGAAGCGGTATCTGGACAGCGTAAAAAAGAACTATGACTATGTGCTGCTGGATTGCCGCCCGTCCCTCGGTATGCTGGTCATTAACGCTCTGTCCGCATCGGACTATGTTCTCATTCCCGTGCAGGCGGACTATCTGGCCGCCGAGGACATGGCGGAGCTGATCGGCACGGTGCAGAGCATCAAGCGGCAGATCAATCCCAAGCTGAAGATCGGCGGCGTGTTTCTCACCATGGCGAATGAGACGAATTTCCGCAAGGACATTGTGAAGTCCGTAAAGAGAACTACGGAATGCGCCTGCGCGTCATGGAGGCCGTGATCCCCGCTACGGTGCGGCTGGCCGAAGTCAGCACCGCAGGCAAAAGCATCTTCCGGCACGACCCCAAGGGGCGGGCGGCCGACGCCTACCGCGAGCTGGTAAAGGAGGTGACGGGCTTTGGGGAAAAGCAACGTAGCAAGTCTGCTGACCTCGGTAGATGAGCTTTTCACCACGCAGGATGAACGGGACACAGCCAAGCGGGAAACGGTTGTAGACATTCCACTCAGCGAGATCAGCGACTTTCCCAATCATCCCTTTAAGGTGCGTATGGACGAGGCCATGATGGAGATGGCCGACAGCATCAAGCGGTACGGTGTTCTTGTTCCCGGAATGGTACGCCCCAAGAAAGGCGGCGGCTATGAGATGGTAGCAGGGCACCGACGCAAGATGGGCAGCAAACTGGCACAGAAAGCCACCATGCCCTGCCTTGTGCGCGATCTGACTGATGATGAGGCTATCATTATCATGGTGGACAGCAACTTGCAGCGAGAAAGCATCCTCCCCTCGGAGAAAGCCTTTGCCTACAAGATGAAGCTGGAAGCCATGAAACGGCAGGCTGGCAGACCCAGCAAAGAAAATTCTGCAACAGTGTTGCAGAATTTCGGGGGTAAGACCTCACGTGAATTGCTTGCTGAAAACAGTCCCGATAGCCATGAACAAATCCGCAAGTTTATCCGCCTCACTTACCTTATCCCGCCGCTACTGGACATGGTAGACGAGGGCAAAATCGCCATGCGTCCCGCCGTGGAGCTGTCCTACCTGCCCGAAAACGAGCAGACCACGCTCCATGAAATGATGGAGCTGGAGGACTGCACACCGTCACACGCCCAAACCATCAAAATGCGCCAATTCTCCGAGAACGGCAAGCTGACCGAGGAGGTCATCTTGTCCATCATGCAGGAGGAAAAGCCCAACCAAAAGGAGCAGTTTCGTATGCCGAGAGAGCGTATCAGCAAGTATTTTCCCACGGGGACGCCCGCGCAGAAGATCGAGGATACCATCGTCAAGGCGCTGGACATGTATTACAAACGCCAGCGCAGCTTGGAAAGGTAGCCGCCAAGGGGGTAGTGTGCCCATATACTGTGCCGGGGAAATCGGCTGTTCCCCCTCTCCACACCTCACCCCCTCAAACCAACTGTACCAACCGAAAAAAGAGACTGTTCCCCTTGCTCCTACCGAAAAAGGCAGGAGCTTTTTTCATTTCTGCGGCTGATTATTTCAGTCAGCAAACCAACAGGAGGTCAAAGATGAAAAGCAAAATCTTCAAACGGATCGCCGCTTTTGTCCTGGCGGCGATCACAGCATTTTCCTTTATTCCGGGAACCACCGCCTTTGCTGCCGGGGAAGCCGGGAACATCACATTCGACTACTGCTACGACTCCAACGGCAACATGATTCTTTACAACGGAGAAACCGATGTGGACGGGTATCTGGCCGGAGGCACGGGCCATCCCAAGCCCAGGATGTTTGTGGATGGAGAAACCGCCTACTGTATCCAGCCGGGCCGCCATCTTCTGGTGAACGACACGCTGTACCGCAGCTCCTCCGCTGCCTGGGATGCTCTTTCAGCCGGTCAGAAAAAGGCAATCGGCCTTGCGCTTCTGTACGGTTATCAGGGCAACTGGAGCAATCTTAGCGGGAGCGACGATGAGAAATGGGTGGCCACCGCCGAGCTTGTGTGGGAGTTTGTTACCGGCTGCCGCGAATCCACCCCGCCGTATAAACAGGTCAGCACCGCCATCTATGACATTCAGTTTGGCAGCAATCAGCCGAACACCGGCGTACTGGCCGACTACAATCAGATCGTGGCCTGGATGCAGCGGCACAGCGTCATTCCCAGCTTTATGTCAGGCTCTGCCGACGTAGCCTCGCAGGATCTGGAGTATAAGGACGGAAAATACAGCCTTACCTTCACGGATACGAACGGAGTTCTGGCCGAGTTTAATTTCTCCAGCTCCAACAGCAAGGTATCCGTTTCCAAATCCGGGAACACGCTGACCCTTTCTGCCGATGATCCCTTCGACGGCACGGTGACGATCACAGCCAGCCGAAACAACATTCCCACCGTCAGCTCCAGTGCCAAGCTGATTGCCTATGGAGATCCCAACCTGCAGGATGTTGTGACCGGCGTGGAGAACGCTGATCCCGTGTACGCCTATCTGAATGTGGAGACGCCCACCGGCAACCTTGATCTGAAAAAGACTTCGGAGGACGGCATGGTGGCCGGTATCCGCTTCACCATCTCCGGCGAGAAGATGGAGCGCACTGTCACCACCGCCGAAGATGGCACCATCTTTGTGGACGGCCTGATCCCCGGCGTCTACACCGTCACCGAGCAGAGCATTGACCGCTATCTGCCACAGGATGTGCAGCGCGTGACCGTGATCGGAGGCCGCACAACCACTGTGACCTTTATCAATGTCCTCAAGCGCGGCGATCTGACCGTGACCAAGACTTTCGAGGACGGGCTGGTGGAGGGCATCAAATTCCATCTGTACGGAACATCCCTCTCCGGGCTGGCCGTGGACGAATACGCCGTCACGGACAGCACGGGCAAGGCGTATTTCAAGGACGTACTGATCGGCTCCGGCTACACGCTGGAGGAAGTGGACGTTTCGATAAAATATGTTGTCCCTGCCAGCCAGAAAGCCGCCATCGAATGGAACAAGGTCACCGAAAAGAGCTTTTCCAATATTCTGAAGAAGTGGAACGCTACTGTAACCAAGAGCGACAGCAGCAATGGCACGGCGCAGGGCGACGCGACGCTGGCCGGGGCTGTCTACGGTGTGTACCAGGGCGATACGCTGATCGACACCTACACCACCGATGGAAAAGGCCAGTTTGTGACGGACTACTATGTGTGCGGCGATGACTGGTCGATCCGGGAGATCACCCCGTCCGAAGGCTATCTGCTGGACACCACAATCCATCATGTCGGAGTGGAGGCCGGGAACTTCACCGTGGAATACAACTCTGTTTCTCTGGACGTGACCGAGCAGATCATCAAGGGCAACATCGCCATCATCAAGCATTGCGACGACGGCGAGACGCAGATCGAAACGCCGGAGGTAGGCGCAACCTTTGCCATCTATCTGAAAGCTGCCGGGGATTACGGCTCTGCCAAAGAGAGCGAGAAAGACTTCCTCACCTGTGACGAGAACGGCTTTGCGCAGAGTAAAGACCTACCCTATGGCATTTACACCGTGGAGCAGGTATCCGGCTGGGATGGCCGGGAGCTGATGCCCGCCTTTGATGTGTATATTGCGGAAAATAGCCACACCTACCGCTATCTCATCAATAACGCCGTGTTCCAGAGTTATATCAAGGTCATCAAGGTGGACGCCGAGACGGGCAAGCCCATCCCCTATGCGGGCGCTGGCTTCCAGCTTTACCGCCCGGATGGATCGCTCATTACGCAGACCTTCACCTATCCCGAAGTGACGGTGATAGACACCTTCTATACCAACGACGAGGGCTATTTGATTACGCCCGAAAAGCTGGAGTATGGCACGGGATATAAGCTGGTCGAGGTATCCGCACCGTATGGCTATGTGCTGAACAGCGATCCCGTTTCCTTTGATGTGACCGCCGAGGACGCCACCGAGGAAAACGCGATCACCGTCGTGGAAGTCACCAAGGAAAACACGGCGCAGAAAGGCGTTATCAAGATCAGTAAGAGTGGCGAGGTGTTTGCCACCGTCACCGCCAAGGGCTATTACCAGCCGATCTATGAGCTGCGCGGGCTTCCCGGCGCGGTCTATGAGATTCACGCTGCCGAAGATGTGGTCACGCTGGACGGCACCCTCCGCTATTCTGCCGGGGACGTGGTGGATACCATCACCACCGGCGAGGACGGCGAAGCTGTCAGCCAGCCGCTGTACCTGGGCAAATATGAGATCACCGAGGTCACAGCGCCCTACGGCATGGTGCTGAATACCGAAGTCCGAGCCGTGGAACTTATCTATGCCGGACAGGAGATTGAGATCACCGAAACCGCCGCCAGCTTCAACAACGAGCGTCAGAAAGCCGCCGTCACGCTGAACAAGGTGCTGATTGCCGACGAGCAGTTTGGCATCGGCATGAGCAGCGAGATCAGCGCCGTCACCTTTGGCCTCTATGCCGCACAGGAGTTGACCGCCGCCGATGGCAGCACCATCCCCGTGGACGGCATCATGGAGATCGTTTCCGTTGACAGCAACGGTTATGCCGCCATCAAGACCGACCTGCCGCTGGGCATCTACTATCTGAAAGAGCTGTCCACGGATGAACACTATATCCTGCCCGACACCAAGTATCCCATCAGCTTCGATTACGCCGGACAAGATACTGCGCTGGTGGAAATCAAGGTCAATGAGGGTAAGCGCATAGAAAACCGTCTGATGTACGGTGAAGTCCACGGGTTGAAAAAGGACGATGCAGGCGCGCCGCTGGCCGGGGCAGTCATCGGACTGTTCAAGCCAGAAACAATCGAGTTTACCACCGGCACTGCCATTCTGACCGCCACCTCTGCCGAGGACGGCGGCTTTTCTTTTGCCAAAGTCCCCTATGGCAACTGGATCGTGCATGAGATCTCCGCGCCCACCAGTTATGTTCTCTCCGACAAGACCTTTGAGGTCAACATGGATAAGGACGGCGCTGTGATCGAACTGGAGCTGGAAAACACGCTGATCCGCGGCGCGGTGCAGCTTACCAAGGTGGATCGGGACTACCCCGAAAACAAGCTGACCGGCGCGGAGTTTGAACTCTACCGTGACAGCAACGGCAACAAGGAGCTGGACAAGGACGATGAGAAGCTCGGAACACTGCCGGAGGTGAGCGTGGGCGTCTATGAGCAGAGCGATCTCACTTATGGCGGCTACTTCACGCGCGAGACGAAAGCACCGGCGGGCTTTGTCCTGGATGAAAACGCCTACTTCTTCGAGATCGTGGAGCATGGCAAGACCGTGATCGTGGAGAATGAGGCCGGGAAAGGCTGCTTTATCAACGACCCGCAGACTGGCGCTCTCAAAATCTTCAAGACTTCCTCGGACAACAAGATCGAGGGCTTTTCTTTCCGTGTCTCCGGGCCGAATGGCTATGAGAAGGTGTTCACCACGGACAAGCGGGGCGAAATCTTCATTGAGGGGCTGCGCTGCGGTGATTACCGTGTGTCCGAGGTGTCCGACAACGCCTCCGCCGCCTATGTGCTGCCCGTGGATAAGATTGTCACGATCAGCGCCGACGCGGAGGTCAAAATCGAAATGCACAACGAGCTGCGCGACACGCCCAAGACCGGCGATGACCGCAATCCCGTCCTTTGGTATTCGCTGACGGGCGTGGGCTTTGCCGGGGCTGCTGTCTGCGGCTTCTTTGCATGTAAGAAAAAATGGAAGGAGAAAAAGTAATGGAACCGAAAACGATCGTTTCCGTCGCGCTGGCCGTGTTCATTCTCGGCGGCCTGGTGTTCCTGCACATCCGGGCGAGTAAGCGCAAATAAGACCCTGGGGCGGCTGGAAGGCCGCCCCTTTTACATACCGAGAAAGGAGTGTATGCAAATATGAAGCGTGAACGCTTTGAAAAACGTCTGTTCCGCATCTTTGAGGAGGCCGGGTATTCCCCAATCCAGATACTCACAGTGACGCCGGAGGAAATGGTGGAGATACCGGGGATCACGGTGCCGAATATCCGGGCCGTCCTCTGTGTGCAGAACAAGGTGCTGTCCGAAAAGAACACTGTCCGCAAGGGGAAAGCCGTGGCTGCCCTGCTGCGGGAGATGGAAAAGGAGGCACGCTGATATGAGCCAAAGAACGAACGCAGGGTATATCATCACGGACTCGGTTCATGTAGGAGATACCGAATTTGTCCTTGGCGTCAGCCAGCATATTCCCAATGATTTTGTCACCTGGAGATGTTCCAATGGCAACTATTACTGGGGGCATTACCACAGCAACCTGTTCAGTGCCCAGAAAGATTTGGTGGAGCGTGCGGCAGAAAGGGTCGCAGAAATTCAATCGGTACTGGATGCAAAGAAAGTGAAGGAGCCTGGGTTTTCTCCTTGGGGGAAAGTACAAAGCTGCCACACACTTTACGATGGTGTTTTCTCTGTCGGCACGGAAAGCCATGGCGGCATCATGGTGCATCAAATCGTTGCGGGCAATGTGCTTTCCGGTGCCGCGATAAAATGCGGCTTTACCGATGGCAGCTATCTCTGCTTTGAGGAAGACTGTGACGCGCAGGTTGTCATCCGGGAGCTGATGGACAGAAAGCTGTACCAGGCCCCTGTCAACGAGCATTATCCTCCGGGCAAATATGAAAGCGTGATCGACGCAAGCGTTCAGAGAAATCATGCGGAATACTGGGCATTCCGCAAGCGGCATCTCTTGCCGGCGCTACAGAGCAAACACAATAAATCCAATAAGGAGCGTGAACGATAATGGAACTTACTATCAGACCTATGACGCCGCAGGAGCGGATGTACAGCTATTCCCAGAGCACTCAGATTGAGGGACAGGCCGGATGCATCGGGCATCTTCGCGGCGATCTGGACGGCGACGGAGAGGCCTTCCTTTCCTCATGGACAGGTCACCGGGACGATCTGAAAACGCAGGATTTCAAAGATGAATTCGATGATGTTATCAATGCCCTGCGTTTTGACGATCAGTATGGCGGCATCTTAAAGAGTCGCCGCAGCTTGGCCAAGTTCTGCTTCAGCCACCCGGAAAGCAGTTATGGAAATGATCGGGAATTTGGCTTCCGGGCGGATACGCCCTCCTACACTTTTATGCTCCGGCTTAACCCCAACAAGGGCGAATATAACCTGTACTGCTACTGCTTCAAGCGGGATTGGCTGGATCGGCACATGACCCATGCCGCGCGGGGCATCCGCTTCATCACCCCGGACTACAACGAGAAATTCCGCATCGACGACGGTGACAGTATCCGCATGATGCGCGAGGGGCAGGTAGCCCGCGATTATGTATGCCGGTATATCGACGACTTCCATGTGGAGATCGGCGATAATCTCTATCATATCTGTGAATTTGCCGAAAGAATGAAAATGACGGGAGCCACCGTCATTCCTATCCGTTCCTCTCTCCCAGAGCAGTGCTTCTCCGTGCTGCATTCTTCCGGCAGCGTCATCGCATTGCAGCGCGGAAAGGACGGGTATTTGATCACGGATGATGGCTGCACCCCGGAGAGCGCCCGGAGGGTCGCCGATCTTCTCAATCGAAAGCTGGGCGTCAGCAAGCAACAGGAAGCGGCCATGTCTGCGGGTTCCATTTTTGGCTGGGACACGCCTGCCGCCGACCCAAAAAACTATGACGCCGAGGGCAGAGCCATCAAGCCCAAGCAAAAAGGCAGAGGCGACGCACGGTAAAACCAAAAGATAGGAGGTAACGCCGATGGCGACGAAATATGAGCTTATCACGGAGCTATACAAGCGCACCCAAAAGAATGTGGCGGCACCGCAGGAGTGGCAGCGTTTTCTGACTACGGCCTGCCGCAACTTCCGGCTCTCCTTTGATGAGCAGCTTTTACTCTATGCCCAGCGCCCGGACGCCACCGCCGTTCTGGAGATCGACAAATGGAATCGCCAGTTTGGGCGCTGGGTCAACAGGGGCGCGACGGGCATCGCCGTATTTGACGGTGACACCACAGGCCGCGCACGGCTGAAATATTACTTTGATGTATCCGACACCCACCCCGGACGCTTCTCCCGCCGCGTTCCCATCTGGTCAATGCGCGGGGAATATGAGCAAGAGGTCACGGAGGCTCTGGAAAACAGCTTCGGTGAACTGGAAAACAAATACTCCCTTGCGGCTGCGCTGATCTCTGCGGCGAAAAACGCCGTGGAGGACAATATGCAGGACTACCTTCAGGAGCTGCATTACTATAAGGAAAACAGCTTTTTGGAGGAGCTGGATGATCTGAATAATGAGGTGCAGTATCGGAATGCCCTGCAAAACAGCGTGGCGTATATGCTGCTTGTGCGCTGTGGCATTGACCCGTCCGATTACTTTACGGACGACGACTTCCGGGGCGTCGTGGACTTCAACACCCCTCAGACCCTCAACGCGCTGGGCGTGGCCACCGGGGACATCGCGCAGATGTGCCTCGCGGAGATCTCCCGCACCGTCACGGCCATGGAGCGCCAGCCTAAAAAGCAAAATCGCACATTTGCAGATGTACCCAAAGACGAGTATCCTGTCATTGGAAGAAACAACGAGACAGAAAGGAGCCATGAGTATGAACGAGCTGACATACACGATGCAGGGCGATTACCGTCTGCCCAACCTGCTGCCTCCGCAGGAGCCGGAGGTGACGCTTGGGAAATACGGCCTTATGCGGCGCCGGTATCTGCGTCAGCACCGCAGAGTGACCTACACCAATCTTCTGACCAGCGGGAAGCTGACAGAGCATCTTCTGGAGATCGAGCATACGGCGCAATCCCGGATGGAGCAGATCATGGCGCAGATGGCGAAAGCCGAGGGCGTGACGGAGGAACTGAAAGCCACCGATCAGATGAAATGGGTAGGGCTGATGAACAACATCCGGCAGGCAGCGGAGGAAACGGTGCTGACGGAGCTGATTTACAACTAAACGATGAGAACGCAGGAGGCAACGAGCTTCCTGCGTTTTTGAATGAGCGGCTGATCAATGCCATTCTCTCCAACCCGGAGGACGATCTGATCTATAAGAAGCAGCAGATCGAAATGTACTTTGCCGCCCATCCCGATGTGACCGAGCGCGCGGAGTATCTGAAATCCGCCTATCAAGACCGCTATACGGAGATTCTTGTGGGCAGCAGTCGCACCCGCGTGGGCTATATGCCGCAGGAGGACGGCCTGCTTATGTGGGAGGGCGCGTATCTCTCCCGCACCAGCGAGAGCGTCTTTTCGTGGCAGCTTGTGGCGGAACTGACCGCGCAGATCATCGAACGTGGCGAATATCATATCAACAGGGACATCAAGGGGCTGAAATCCCAAGACAGCCAGCAGATGTCCCTTTTTGATATTGCCACGCCCACAGCAGAGCCGGTTACAGCATCCGCCGAGCCGGTATCATACGGTATCCGCTACTCCCAGCAGGTCATCGACGAGGCGCTGTGCATCGGTGCCAATGACCGCAACAGCCGTCTGATCATCTGCGCCTACTTTATGAAAGACAAGCCGCTGGAGGAAAACGCCCGTTTCATCCGGGAACACTATGGCACTAATGGCGCGGGCTTCTATCTGAACGACCGGCAATACGCTATTTGGTACAGCGGCGAGGCTATCCGTCTGTCCTCCGGCGACAGCGCTCAGGGCGGGACGGCCATGCTGATCTCCTGGACGGACGCGGCAAAGCGCATCCGGGAGCTTCTGGATATGGGGCGGTATATGCCGCAGGCCGAGCTTGACCGCGTGCAGGGCTTTGAGTATCAGCAGATCGCGGAGAGCCTTTGGTATCTCCGGCAGGATTTTGATGATGGAGCGCGAGAGCAAGCATTACTGCCCACCGTCAATGGCATCTATATGTCCCACAGCGGCTTCCCGGAAAGCACGGCGCAGATCGTAGAGCTGTTAAAACAGCCCGACAGTCTGCGAACTCTTGTGGATGAGCTCGGCAGGTTCCTATCCGCTTATGAAGCAGACCGGGACATTTTGCGTTTTCATTTTCACCGCCCAAGAGAGATTTTGCAGCGCCTTACCGATCTGCAGCGAGAGCCGGTAATCTTCTCCGCTGCCGAAAGCTATGAGCCGCAGCGCAGGCAGTTTATTACCATGGATGAGATCGACAAGCTCCTGCGCAGCGGCAGCATCCATTACAGACTCGGCGTTTACTCCTATTATCTGGAGCATCCCGACATAAAGGAACGTGCAAAGTATTTGCAGAGCTATCACGGCGACAGCGGTTCCTATGGCGGCAACGATAATACCAACTATGGCAGCAAGGGCTTGTCCTTCAGTCACGGCGACATCATGGCGCCTTATGCCAAACTGGAATGGAGCTGGACAAAGGCGGCCAGACGCATAGAGACATTGATCCACAATGGAAGCTTTTTATCCGACGAGGATCGCGCTGCCATGCCGGAGTATGAACGGCGTCAGCTTGCGATTATCATTCAAGGGGCTTTCTTCGATCTGCCGGACAGTCAGCCGATTCCGTTCAGCCATAATCCCATCGCGGATTACTGGAAAAATGTCGAGGAGATTCAGACGCAGCTCACAGATTCGGCTAAGGTGGAGGAAATCTATCAGATGCTGGTGTCTGTAGCCGATGGGACAAAGCCGGAGGATCGGTATGATACCAGCCGACAGGAAGCTCTTGCCGCCATGATCTCCTACCGAGAGGGAACATACTCCCTCTTTGGTGAGAAACGGGAACCGAGGCCGATTGCACCTGCGCCGTCGGAAACCGAGCCGGAGGCAGAACAAGCCGCCGAAGAACAGCCTTCTCCGTTTATCCAGCACTTCTATGTGATCCCGGATTTGAAGGTGGCTGGGCAGCTTGAGGTGCAGACTTATAGCTCTTTCGAGGAAGCCTTTGCCGCCTATACAGCACTGCCGAAAGATAAGCTGAAAGCCCTCGGCGTCCAGAATACAATACTGCTCCCTGGCAGCCTGGACTTTATCCAGTGCAGGGAGGGCGTGGATACGCTGGTCGAGGATTATCTGACCGCCGAAGGCTGGGACAACCCGGAGATTTCCCAGCTTGTGGATGCCATTCACCAGCAGATCGACCAGCTTGCTTCAAAGCGGGAACAGCCAGCCGCCGCACCTTCAGATCGCGTTGATGAGATGCTCCGGCAGGCCATGCTTGCCGCAGAGCTGTCCGAGCGGACGGGACAGGATGTATTCGCCTTTGAGGAGGGCAGCTTACAGCCGGTCAATGCGCCGACGCCAGCGCCAGCCGTGGAGCATCCTGTCACCCTCGCGCCGCCGAAGCAGCGCCGGGAGCGCGTGGAGTTTTCCGTGCTGCACCCGGAGATACCAGCCGGAGAAAGACACGACTTCCACATCACCGACCCAGAGCTGGGCTATGGCACCCCCACCGAGAAATACAATGCCAATGTTGAGGCGATCCGCACACTCAAGAAGATTGAGAAAGAAGGACGTTTGGCCATGCCGGAGGAGCAGGAAATCTTGTCTCACTATGTGGGCTGGGGCGGCCTGGCCGATTGCTTTGACGAGCGCAGCAGCCACTATGAAGAACTGAAATCCCTGCTTGACGAGGACGAATACTCCGCCGCCAGAGCCAGCACGCTGACAGCCTTTTACACCTCTCCCGTTATCATCGAGGCCGTATATAATGCCCTCTCTCAGATGGGCTTCCAGTCCGGGAACATTTTGGAGCCTGCCTGCGGCGTTGGTAACTTCATCGGAATGCTGCCGGACAGCATGGCTGAGAGCAAACTTTACGGCGTAGAAATCGACAGCATTTCCGGGCGCATCGCCGAGCAGCTCTATCAGAACAGCCGGATCGCCGTGGATGGCTTTGAAAAGATGCAGATGCCCGACAGCTTCTTTGATGTTGCCGTGGGCAACGTCCCGTTTGGGGATTTCAAGGTGCTGGACAAGCAGTACGACAAATATCATTGGCTGATCCACGACTACTTTTTCGGCAAGACCTTGGACAAGGTGCGTCCGGGCGGCATCGTGGCCTTTATCACCAGCAAAGGCACGATGGACAAGGAAAACTCCGCTGTCCGCAAATACCTTGCCCAGCGCGCCGATCTGATCGGCGCGATCCGTCTCCCGGACAACGCCTTCAAGCGCAATGCCGGTACGGAAGTCACCAGTGACATCATCTTCCTGCAAAAGCGTGACCGCATGACGGATATAGAGCCGGATTGGGTGCATCTGGATACCGATGAAAACGGCATCCGTATGAACAGCTATTTCGTGCGGCACCCGGATATGGTGCTGGGCAACATGGTCATGGAAAGCACCCGCTTTGGCATGGACAGCGCCTGCAAAGCCGAGGACGGGGCTGACTTATCCGAGCAGCTCCGGGACGCGATCAGTAATCTTCACGCCGAGATCACCGCCTATGAGGTGGACGAGCTTACGGACGAGGAGGAAGATCGCTCTATCCCAGCCGACCCCGCCGTGCGGAATTTCAGCTATACCATTTCAGACGGCACGGTTTATTACCGTGAAAACTCCCGGATGTACCCCGTGGAGGTGCCCGTCACCGCCGAAAACCGCATCCGGGGCATGATCGCCATACGCGATAGCGTCCGCAGGCTCATTGAGCTTCAGGCTGAGGACTACCCGGACGAGGATATAAAGGCGGAGCAGGCCAAGCTAAACCGGCTCTATGACGAGTACATCAAGAAATACGGCATCTTGAACAGCCGGGGAAATAACCTTGCCTTTGGTGAGGACGCCAGCTACTGCCTGCTATGCTCTTTGGAGGTGCTGGACGAGGAGGGCAACTTTGAACGCAAGGCGGATATGTTCACCAAGCGCACCATTCGTCCCCATGTGCCGGTAACGAGCGTAGACACCGCCAGCGAAGCCCTCGCCGTTTCCATCTCCGAGAAAGCCCGTGTGGATATGGCGTATATGTCCGAGCTGTCCGGCAAGACCGAGGAGGAGCTGGAAGCAGACCTCGCGGGCGTGATCTTTCGGGATGTTCGCTGCGCCGAGACAGCCGGGGAAATACCCGCAGCCCAGGCTGATCTGTCCCGCTATCCCTTTGTGACGGCGGATGAGTACCTGTCCGGGAACGTGCGCCGCAAGCTCCGCATGGCCAAGGCCATGGCGGAGGCATTACCGGCTGAAAAGAAAGAGCAGATACAGCCGAACATCACCGCGCTGGAGGCCGTACAGCCGGTTGATCTCACCGCTGGGGAAATTGGCATCCGCATCGGCGTCAACTGGATACCCACGGAAATCTACGAGCAATTCATGTATGAGATGTTCGGGACGCGGTATTATGGGCAGGATAAAATTCACATTCTCCGCTCCGTTGCCACCGGCGAATGGAACATTACCAATAAGAACGCCGACAGCGGCAATATCAAAACTACCACCACCTACGGCACTAAGCGCATCAACGCCTATCACATTCTGGAGCAGACCCTAAACCAAAAGGATGTCCGTATCTTTGACTATGTGTACGATGAGAATGGGAATAAAAAGCCTGTTCTCAACAAAAAGGAAACAGCCATTGCCCAAGACCGGCAGGAGCTGATTAAGGCGAAATTTGTCGAATGGGTATGGAAAGATATTGACCGCCGAGAGCGCCTGTGCCGTATCTATAACGAGACTTTCAACTCCATCCGTCCCCGCGAGTATGACGGGAGCCATATCCGCTTTTCGGGTATGAACCCGGAGATCACCCTGCGGAAGCACCAGATCGACGCCATCGCGCACATCATGTACGGCGGGAACACCCTGCTTGCCCATGAGGTGGGCGCCGGAAAGACCTATGAGATGGTGGCGGCGGCAATGGAGAGCAAGCGGCTGGGGCTGTGTACCAAGTCTCTGATTGTCGTTCCCAACCACATCACCGAGCAATGGGCGGCGGAATGGCTCCAGCTCTATCCCTCGGCCAATATCCTTGTGGCGACCAAAAAGGATTTTGAAACGCAAAACCGCAAGAAATTCTGTGCCAGGATCGCCACCGGGGACTATGACGCCGTTATCATCGGACACTCTCAATTTGAGAAAATCCCCATGTCCGCCGAGCGTCAGCAAATCATCATCCAGCGGCAGATCGACGAGATCATGGACGGTATCGACGAGGCCAAGCGCGCCAAGGCCGAGCGTTATACGGTCAAGCAGCTTGAACGGACGAAGCACTCTCTGGAAACGAGACTGGCCAAGCTGAACGATCAGAGCCGCAAGGACAGCCTGGTGACCTTTGAGGAGTTGGGTGTTGACCGCATTTTCATTGACGAGAGCCACTATTTCAAAAATCTCTTTCTAGCGACCAAGATGAGGAATGTGGGCGGTATCGCACAGACCGAGGCGCAGAAGTCCAGCGACCTCTTTATGAAAACGCAGTACCTGGACGAGATCACAGGCGGCAGAGGCGTTGTCTTTGCAACCGGCACCCCGATCAGCAATTCCATGGTGGAGCTTTACACCATCCAGCGGTATTTGCAGTACCACACGCTGGAGGAAATGGATATGCTGCACTTTGACGACTGGGCAGCGGCTTTCGGTGAAACCATCACCGCCATTGAGCTGTCCCCGGAAGGCAGCGGCTACCGCGCCAAGACCCGTTTCGCCAAGTTTTATAATCTCCCCGAACTCATGTCCACCTTTAAGATGGCGGCGGATATACAGACGGCGGATATGCTGAAGCTGCCTGTCCCCAAAGCCAACTTTCATACGGAGGTCATCAAGCCCACGGAGATCCAACAGGAGATGGTCGCCGGACTTGCGGAACGGGCTGAAAAGATACGCGCAGGCGGCGTCGATCCCAAGGTGGACAATATGCTCCGCATCACCAACGACGGCAGAAAGCTGGCGCTGGATATGCGCTTAATCAACCCGCTGGCTGCGGATGATCCGAATGGAAAGGTGTCCACCTGCGCCCGGAACGTCTTTCGGATATGGGAGCAGACCGCGGAGCAGCACGGCGCGCAGCTTGTATTCTGCGATCTCTCCACCCCCAAGGATGACGGCAGCTTCAATGTCTATGACGATCTAAAAAAGAAGCTCATGGCAATGAGCGTCCCGGAAAACGAGATCGCCTATATCCATGACGCCAACACCGAAGCCCGGAAAAAGGAGCTGTTTGCCAAGGTGCGCACCGGACAAGTGCGTGTCCTGCTGGGCAGCACCCAAAAGATGGGCGCGGGGACGAATGTGCAGGATCGGCTTGTGGCACTCCATGACCTGGACTGCCCCTGGCGCCCTTCTGATCTGGCGCAGCGGCTGGGGCGTATCATCCGACAGGGCAATCAAAACCCGGAGGTGGATATTTTCCGCTATGTGACGGAGAACACTTTTGACGCCTACCTCTACCAGCTTGTAGAGAACAAGCAGAAATTCATCGCGCAGATCATGACGAGCAAAAGCCCTGTCCGCGTGGCCGACGATATTGACGAGACGGCGCTGTCCTATTCCGAGATCAAGGCGCTGGCCACTGGCAACCCGCTTATCATTGAAAAGTGCAATCTGGATATGGAAGTGGCGAAGCTCAACGTGCTGAAAGCCAGCCATTTGAGCCAGAAGTATGCTCTGGAGGAAATGGTGCTGCGGAAGTACCCGCAGATGATCCAAGACCTAAAGCAGCGTATTTTCTGCTATGAGCAGGATACGAAGCTGGCAGAGCTGCACCCCAAGCCTGCAGAGGGCTTTGTAGGGCTGACGCTCATGGGAAAGGAAATCGCGGACAAGGAGGCCGCAGGCAAAGCAATCATTGATATCTGCACTACCATGACAGGCTCCGGGACTGCCGAGATGATCGGTGAGTACCGGGGCTTTTTCATTTCCATCGCCTATGACGGCACAAAGAACGAGTACCAAATGCACCTAAAGGGCGCGATGACACACACGGTGGTGCTGGGCGCGGATGTGTACGGAAACGTTACCCGCATGGACAATGTGATCGACGGCATCGCCGGGAAGCTAAAAACGGCCAGCGCAGAGCTGACCGAAACGCAGGTACAGATGGAAAATGCCCGCAAGGAAATGAAAGCTCCCTTCGCCAAGGAGACCGAGCTGAAAGAGAAAGAGGCGCGGCTGAAGGAGTTGAACATCCTGCTCAACATGGATCAGAAAGACCGCTCTCTGATCGACGACACCCCAGAGGAAGATATACCAGATAAGCCAAAGCCACGCGGAATCGAGCGGTAAGCAAGCAGATCAATATTTACGCAGGAAGCCGATTATCTGCATGATTTAAATTAAACTATATGCAGATAATCGACTTCTTTCTCTTGATAATCTGCATATTATCTGATAAAATAATGTGCAGATTGGAGGAGATCATATGCGGAGATTTGACTATTCTTTTCTTAATAACGGGCTTCTGCCCGCAAACCTTGTTAATCTAACATCGAGCATCGCTTCGCTGAAAACAATGGCGGGCGTTCGAAAAGAAGAATACGCCAAGGTGTTTACGGAATTGGAGGCCGTCGCCAAAATCCAGTCCATTAAAAGCTCCAATGCGATTGAGGGTATTGTTACGAGTGATGAGCGTATTGCGGCGATTGTCAATCAAAACAGCGCGCCCTTAAATCACAACGAAGCCGAGATCGCGGGATATAGGGACGCACTGAATGCAATCCACACCGATCACGCTCACATGGATTTCCGGCAGCGTGATATTTTAAGGCTACATGAAATGCTGATGGCCATTGCCGGGTATGAGTACGGTGGACAGTACAAAACTGACGATAATGTCATTCTGGAAGTGGACGCCAACGGAAACCGGAAAGTGCGTTTCCGCCCCACACCAGCTGATGAGACGGCCGAGGCAATGGAGCAGTTGGAGCTTGCCTATATGGACGCCCGGGATGACGCCAATATCAATCGACTGCTTCTGATCCCCTGCGTCATTCTGGACTTCCTCTGCATTCATCCCTTCCGGGACGGAAACGGAAGAATGTCGCGGTTGCTTTCCCTGCTGCTGCTTTATAAAAATGGCTATGACGCTGGGAAATATGTTTCCTTTGAAGAGCAGATCAACAAGTATAAGGCGTTTTATTATGAGGCACTGAAGCAATCCTCGGATGGCTGGGCCGACAATCAAAATTCCTATTTCCCCTTTATTGAAAACTTCCTTTCCACTCTTTATATGTGCTATAAGGAGCTGGACAAGCGTTTTGCTGTCGTGCATGGGAAAAAGATCACTAAGAAAGCCAGGATCGAAGCGACTGTCCTCAATAGCTTGACTCCGCTTTCCAAGGCTGAAATCTGCCAGATCCTCCCGGATGTGAGTCCCACAACGGTGGAAGCCGTACTGGGTGCTATGGTGAAGGACGGCTCAATCAAACGGATCGGCTCTGCGAGAGCGTCAAGGTATATTAAAGCATAGGGTATCATTATGGCAGACACAAAGAAAGAGCATTTTGTTCCCAGATGTTATTTAAAACACTTTGTCTCTGAAACGGAAAGAATAAATGTTTTTGATAAAGTGACACTTGGTAAGCGTAATCAGAAAATACTCGATGTTGCAATGGAGAACTATTTCTACGACATTGATTTCTACAAGCTTTTAGATTCCGTTCCCTCAGATAAAATCGACGAAGTAAAGCAGGATTTAATGAAAATAGTAGATACCGATTGTTGGGAGGATGTTGAAGCTGCACTTGATAAGAAGCATTTAGAAAAAGAGTTTTTTAGCCGTATGGAGGCTACTTATAGCAAGCTACTTGAAGAAATAATACGAAAAGCGTATGGCGGGAATGCATGGGTCATTGATCACTGTAAAGCTCTTTCCTCTGAAGAGAAAGTATCCCTTTCGCTCTTTATCGCCATTCAGATTATTCGCACCAAATCATTTAGAGAGAACATAAAAAACATAACAGAAAAACTATATCAGCAAATAGCATATATACTACAGGCCCAGGAAGAGAACGCCGTTTCAAAAGATGAAATCCGAGTCACTGCAAATGATGACTATGTTAAATTGGAACATAGTTCGATGATTTTAAATGAAGAAATGGCAATTGATGTTGCAAAAACGCTCCTCAATCATATATGGGTTATGTATGTAAATAAAACTGATGTGCCATTTTACACATCAGATAATCCGGTGGCGTTGATTCCGCATAAGCACGATAAATATATGAGTTATGCTGGATTAAAATCTGAAGGCATTGAAATAGCGTTTCCCGTTTCTCCTGACTTGCTTATAGGAATTTACGACGAAGAGGTCTATAAAGATTTGTTCGTGGATCGCCAGTTTCTGCGCCTGGATTCACCACAAGATGCCGAATATTTCAATAGAGCTCAGGTGTTTAGTAGCTTAAGATGTGTTTTCTCTAATAAAGATGACTTCGATTTAGCTGCGGCAATTTGTGAGGAATATCCCAGCATACGAGACTATAAAGACCGCTTTACAGAGTGACTCTCTCAATGAGATCACTCTGTTTTCTATATCTGTAACAGTTGAATGACACCCCCTTTACATAGTCGGCCTCCCACCGAGGCCAATCCATGACTATGGAAAGGTTGTTATTTTTTTATGCCATATATCCCACCAGAGGTAGTGTCTAAGGCCAAGCAGATGGACTTATACACCTACCTCAAAACCTATGAGCCGCAGGAGCTGGTGCATTTCGGGGGAAGCACCTACTGTACCCGTGAGCATGACAGCCTCAAAATCTCCAACGGCAAATGGTACTGGTTCTCCCGTGGCATCGGCGGGCGCTCCGCCCTGGATTATCTCATAAAGGTCAAGGGCATCCCCTTTATGGAGGCCGTGGAGGTCATCGTAGGCCGGGGCGCGATCCCGCCGCCTGCCGCGCAGCCTGCGCCAAAGGTGCAGAAGGCAAAGTCCTTGTGTCTGCCGGAGGCAAGCCGCTGTGCGACCCATGCGGTGAACTATCTGGCCGGGCGCGGCATCGACTGCGATCTGTTGGACTTCTGCTTTGCCACCGGGCGGCTCTATGAAAGCCAGAAGTACCACAATGTCGTGTTCGTCGGGCTGGACAAGTACGGTAAGCCCCGCTATGCCAACCTGCGCGGGATCGGTACGGACTTCAAGAGTGAGGCCAGCGGCAGCGACAAGCGTTTCTCTTTCAGTATCCCCGCAGCGGAGAGCAGTGACACCCTGCACCTGTTTGAGAGCGCCATAGACCTGCTTTCCTATGCTACCCTCTGCAAGCAGGCGGACATGGACTGGCGAGCCGATCACATGGTATCGCTGGCAGGGGTCTATCGCCCGCGAAAGGAATTGCAGGAAAGCTCGACCCCGCTGGCGCTGACGCAGTATCTCAAAGATCATCCCGGCATCAAGAAAATCGTTCTCCGTTTGGATAACGATTACGCCGGGCGAATGGCGGCAAAGGCGCTGACGGTCATGCTGTCCGATCAGTACGATGTTGCCTACAAGCCCCCGCCGCAGGGCAAGGACTACAACGATTTTCTCTGTATGCGGCTGGGAAAGCCGATCACAAAAACAGCAGAAAGGAGCGCGGCGCGGTGAGCGCCGTGTTTTCTTTTCGGCTGGCGTCAAGCCATGTTCGACCTGCGGGAGAACGATCTGCATTATACCCGCAAGCATCGCCGTTTGGGGACAAACGGCAGCATGACAGGGGCGAGCCCCTGTAACCCCCCATTACAAGAAAGGAACTGCTTATGAATTGTTTTCTTTGGTTTATGATCGGCCTCTTGGCGGGCGGCTTCTTTGGTGTTGGGACAATGTGCATTGTCCAGGCGAGCCGTTCTGAAGAGTACGATGAGCTGTTCGATGAGGATTATGAGGACGCTGATTGGGAGGAACTGTATGATTAAGCGCAATGTCGAGATCAAAGTACGGCTCAGCCGCAAGGAAGCCGAGACGCTGAATAAGCGTGTGAAGAAAAGCGGCATTTCCCGTGAGGCGTATATCCGCCATCTGATTGAGGGCGGCGTTCCCCGTGAAGCACCGCCCCCGGACTATTACGCCATGATGAGAGAGATCTACGCCATCGGAAAAAACCTCAATCAGATCGCGCAGAAAGCCCATGTGCTGAATGTCATGGACGCCCAGCGGTATGACGCCGAGGTGCGAAAGCTGGAGGCGGCGATCAAAACCATCACGGAGGCCGTGGTGCTGCCCGCGCCGATGGAAGAAACAAGGAGTACCCCGCGAAGCCAGCTTCGCGGGGAAAAGGAACGCCCACGGAGCGGAGAGCCTTTCGCCGCTTGCGGCGGAAGCGATAAGCGGAGTGCGGTGTGACGTGGCGACGACCTCCCTCTGGCGCATCGACGGCTGGCTGGGTCATGTGGTCGTGTATATTGAAAACCCGGACAAGACCGAAAACCCTGCTTTTTATGAAAAGCCGGGTATGACCGATGAGCAGGCGCAGAGCCTCGCGGATGTGATCGAATACGCTGTGAACAGCGACAAGACCGAGCAGCAGCTGCGTGAGGATACAGAAGTCCTGCAACGCTTTGTGTCCGGCGTCAACTGTTTCCCCAGTACAGCCCGCGAGGAGATGATGGCGGTCAAACGGCGCTATGGCAAAGAAACCGGCACCGTGGCCTACCATGGGTATCAATCCTTTGCCTCCGGCGAGACCACCCCGGAGATTGCCCATGAGATCGGCGTGAAGCTGGCACAGCGCCTTTGGGGAGATCGCTACCAAGTGCTTGTTGCCACCCACCTCGATCATGAAAACCATCTGCATAATCATTTCGTTGTCAACACCGTTTCCTTTGTGGACGGGATCAAATTCCACCGCACAAAGGAGGACTACCGCCACATGCGGGAGGCATCGGACGATCTATGTCGGGAGTATGGCCTGTCAGTGATCGAGAAACCACAGCGTGGAAAGGCTCAGCATTACGGGGAGTGGCGCGCTGAAAAAGAAGGACGCCCCACATGGAAATCCGCCATCAAGGATGATATTGACGAGGCCATTCGCCAATCCATGACCGAGCGGCAGTTTTGGGCGTATCTCCAGAGCCACAGGTATCAGTACAAGATCGGCAAGGACATATCCGTGCGCCCACCGGGGAAAGAACGCTTTGTGCGGCTCGCCCGCAATTTGGGCGAGGATTATACGCTTGAGCGCATCCGGGAACGCATCATCTCGCACTCGCGTGTCGGGGTGCTGCCGAAGCAGGAGCGCAAAGCCCAGCACAGCGAATACCGCCGCGATCTTGCCAAGGTGAAAAAGGCCACCGGCTTCCGCGCTCTCTATTACCACTACTGCTATCTGCTGGGCTTTTTTCCGCAGAAGAAATCAAGCTATCCCCGCACCCGCGTCCATCATCTTCTCCGCAAGGATTTGATGAAGATGGACGCCATATCCGAAGAAGCAAAGCTGCTTGCCCGGTGCCAGATCGACACCGCCGAGCAGCTTTGTTCCTATCAGTCCGAACTGAAGGCGCAGATCGAAACCGTGACTGCCAAGCGCACAGCCCTCTACAAGAGCCAGCGCACTGTAGCTGTGAAAAATGACCCGGAAAAGCTGGCGGCGGTCAAGGCGGAGGCTTCCGCGCTCTCCAAAGAATTGAAGCGACTCAGAAAGGAGGTGCGCCTATGTGAAGATATAGCCACGCGCTCCGGCGCGATCATGGAAAAGGTCATCAAGGCCGAAGAATTTGAACAGGAAAAGGAGGAAACACGCGATGAACAGCTCAGGCGACGCGGCGGAGCAAGTCGTTAGATTAAGTCTGGAGGGTACGGAGTTTGCCCTGCGGCTGACCGGCTCTGCTGCCAAGAATATCGCCGCCGCGCTCTATACCATTCTGAAGAACAGGGACAAGACCAAGACCGCAGGGCGGCAGCGGCTGACTGCCATGCTGAAATCCGGGAAAGAGCTGAAAGTCTTTACGCTCCCGGAGGAACATCTGAAGCAGTTTACCGTGGAGGCCAAACGCTACGGCGTAGTCTACTGCGCCCTGCGCGGGAAAGAGCCGTCTGCGGATGGGCTGGTGGACATCATGGTGCGCGCCGAGGACGCATCCAAAATCAATCGGATCGTGGAACGCTTTAAGCTGGCCACCGTCGATGCCGCGTCCATCAAGCACGAGATCGAACAGTCCCGCGCCGAGAAAGCCGAGGCACCGGCAGCGCCGGAGCAGGATATGCCCGACAAGGCCGAGGAGAATCGTCTGCTGGACGATCTCATGAGCGCACCCACCAAAAAGGAGGAACACGAAAGCCCAAACCCCTCTGCGGCCCGGACGGAAAAATCCCCTCCGTCCGCGCCTACCTCAAAGACGCCATCCAAAGCCGCCGAGGGTACGGCTAAGAAGCCGGAGGATCGTCACTCTGTCCGGGAGGATCTGAGAGAGATCAAGGAGGCCAGAAAGCAGAAGGAGGCGGAGACGCCCGTGGCGGCGGTGCCGGAACGCAGCCCCAAGGCGGAGGCCCCCAAGTCCATCCAGCACCAGCAGCCGCCCAAGAAGAAACCGAAAAAGACGAAAGCGAGGTAAAACACGATGAGCAATTTTGATGATCTGTTTGACACCCAACCCCGGCAGGAACAGGAGGACCACCCCTTTGACAAAGAGGCGTGGGCAGAGAAAAAACAGGCAGAGCGGCAGGAGGTTTATGAGCTGGCCGACGCCACGACGCTGGAGGTCAGCGAGGACGGGGAGAAATTCAAGGCATTTCTGGATGTGAAAAGCCGCCTGATCCACTACTCCGCCACGAACGCGCTGCTTGTTCTGGCGCAAAAGCCGCTTGCCACGCAGCTCCGGGACTTTGAGGGATGGAAAGCCGAAGGCACGTCCATCAAGCGCAACGAGAGCCACATCAAGATCTTGGAGGCGGGCGACAACTATGAGCGTCCCGATGGTAGCATCGGCACCTCATGGAATGTGAAGCGTGTTTTTGATGTGTCGCAGACCAATTCCCGGCAGCGTCCGCGTCCCACGCCGCAGGTGGAGGATCGCCAGCTTTTGCAGGCGCTGATCCGCAAGCCGCCTGTTCCCATCCAGGGCATTGATGAGCTTCCCAACAACATGGGCGCGTATTACGACCACGATCAGAGCGTCATTTTCGTGCGGCGCGGTATGGAGGCGCACGACATCTTCCGCAGTCTTTCCAAGGAGATTGCCCATGCGGAGCTGGCCGGAACTGATCCCAACTACACCCGCGCGGACGCCGGTTTTGCGGCGTACAGCATTTCCTATGTGGTATGCAAGCGGTACGGTGTAGATGTGAGTGGCTATAACTTCTCCCGTCTGCCCGACAGCTTCCGGGATGCCGACCCGCAGAGTATTCGCGCCACGCTCAACGAGATCAGCGACGTGGCAAAGGACATGACCGGCAGGATGAATCGTGTGTTGGAGCAGAACAAAGCGCCCAAGGCACGGGAACAGGAGCGGTGACATGGCGAAAGAGGAAAAGCGCGTTTTGGAGCTGGACCGCTATGAGCATGGCGTGGTTATCAACGCCCTCAACGAGATGCGGAACGATCTGATCGGAGAATCCCGCCCCACCGACATCGTGGATGAGCTTCTGCTGAAAACCATCGACGCACCGACCAAAAAAGGAAAAATCCGTGATGAGGCAAGATAAAACGGCCATCCGTGTTCTTTGCTTACTGGGTATTCTTCCCGTGGCATGGCTGGGGCTTCTGATTGCCCCCGCCGCGTCCGAGGGACTACCGGGGATCATTGCCCAATTCTCTGCGGCGATGGGCAACCCGTTTCATATTGTGTTTTGCGAGGACAGCCTAAAAACTGTCCTCCTTTTTCTGTTCGCGTATGGAATGGGACTCGGTATTTATTTCTCCACCCGCCGCAACTACCGGCGCGGAGAGGAACACGGCTCGGCTGAATGGGGCGACGCCAAAGCCGTGGACAAGAAATACCGGGCAAAGCAGCCGGAGGCCAACAAGCTGTTCACACAGAATGTCCGTGTCGGGCTGGACGGCAGAAAGCACCGCCGCAATCTGAACACGATGGTAGTGGGCGGCAGTGGCGCGGGCAAAACAAGGTTTTATGCCAAGCCCAACCTCTGCCAAGCCAACACCAGCTTTGTTGTCCTCGATCCGAAAGGAGAGTTGGCACGGGATACGGGTTATCTGCTGGAGCAGAAAGGCTATGAAGTGCGTGTGCTGGATCTGCTGAACATGGAGCGCAGCCATTGTTATAACCCCTTTGTCTATCTCCGGGATGATAACGATGTGCAGCGGCTTGTGACGAACCTCTTTAAGAGTACCACGCCGAAAGGCTCCCAGAGCCAAGACCCCTTTTGGGATACGGCAGCGTCCATGCTGCTGCTGGCGCTGGTGTTCTATCTGCACCATGAAGCACCGCCCGATGAGCAGAACTTCCCCATGGTCATGGAAATGCTGCGCGCTGGTGAGGTGCGCGAGGACGACGACACCTATCAATCGCCGCTGGACGAGCTGTTTGAGCGTCTGGAAATGCGAAACCCCGACCACATTGCGGTGAAGTATTACAAGGACTATCACAGCGGCAGCGCTAAGACGCTGAAATCCATCCAGATCACCCTTGCCGCCCGATTGGAGAAATTCAATCTGGAGAGTCTTGCCGCGCTGACAGCCACGGATGAGCTGGATTTGCCCAGCCTCGGGGAGAAAAAGGTGGCGCTGTTTGCGCTGATCCCGGACAACGACACCAGCTTCAACTTCCTTGTCTCCATCCTCTACACCCAGCTTTTTCAGCAGCTCTTTTATCTGGCCGATCACAAGCACGGCGGACGCCTGCCAGTCCATGTGCATTTCCTCATGGACGAGTTTGCGAACGTGAGCCTGCCCGATGACTTTGACAAAATCCTTTCCGTCATGCGCTCCCGTGAGGTTTCCGTATCCATCATTCTGCAAAACCTCGCGCAGATCAAAGCCCTGTTTGAAAAGCAATGGGAGAGCATCGTGGGCAACTGCGACGAATTTCTTTATCTCGGCGGCAACGAGCAGTCCACGCACAAATATGTGTCGGAGCTGCTGGGCAAGACCACCATCGACACCAACACCTACGGGAAATCTACCGGGCGCAGCGGCAATTACAGCACCAACTATCAGATCACAGGCCGGGAGCTGCTGGATGCTTCGGAGGTACGCCTGCTGGATAACAGCAAGGCGATCCTGTTTATCCGGGGCGAAAAGCCGGTCATGGATGACAAGTACGACATTCTAAAACACCCCAATGTGGCGCTTACCACAGATGGGAAAGCAAAACCTTATATCCACGGCGGCACGGAGAACGCTGTCGCCACCATCACCTTTGCGGACGTGGGCGTTGTGCCTGCGTCCGCTTCCGCTTTTGAAGAAGCGGACACCATGTACGAACTTCTCTCCAATGAGGAGTTAGAAGAATATTTCAAATTGCAGGAGGAACAACGCAATGAAAAAACTGAATGAAACCAAGGCCACTAACAAGCTGCCCATGCCCGGCAAGGTCAAAAAGGGCTTTCGGGCGTACTGCTCCATCGTGCTGATGGCGGCGCTGGTCATGGGAATGTCCGTCACCGCTTTTGCCGCCAACGACCCCATTCAGGTGGTGAACAACCTCTCGGATTTCATCTTCGGGCTGATCCGCGCCGTGGGTCTGATCCTGCTGGGCTGGGGCATCGTGCAGGTTGGCCTTTCGTTCTCCAGCCACGATCCCAGCCAGCGCAGCAACGGTTTTCTCACCCTCGCCGGTGGCGTCGTGATCACCTTCGCCAAGGAAATTCTCACCCTTATCACCGGCTGATCGCATTCGCAGACGGGCAGGACGGCAAAAGCCGCCTTGCCCATTTCTGCGGGAAAGGAGGATTTAGAACGTGTCAGATAACTGGGTAGTCCAAAACCTCGAAAATGCTCTGAACACATGGAACGAAAAACTGGCGGAGATCTGGCAGCTCATAACGCAGTCGCCGGAGAATTTCAAAGGCGGCGCGATATGGGGCGTCATGCGCAGCATTCACGGAGGTTTGCAGGCTGTGGGGCTGGCGCTGCTGGTGCTGTTTTTTGTAGTAGGCGTCATGCGTACCTGCGGCTCCCTAGCGGAAACCAAGCGACCGGAAACGGCGCTGAAGCTCTTTATCCGCTTCGCGCTGGCCAAGGGCGTTGTCACCTATGGGCTGGAGCTAATGATGGCACTGTTTCGCATCGTCCAGGGCGTGATTTCCACCATTATGAGCTCGGCGGGCTTCGGCGCGGCGCAGCAAACGGTGCTGCCCTCGGAGATCGTAACCGCCGTGGAGGAGTGCGGTTTCTTTGAGAGCATCCCCCTCTGGGCGGTGACGCTAATCGGAGGACTGTTTATTACAGTACTGTCCTTTGTGATGATCATGACCGTGTACGGACGCTTCTTTAAGCTCTATCTCTATGCGGCCATCGCGCCCATCCCTCTGTCCACCTTCGCTGGAGAGCCGAGCCAGAACGTGGGGCGCAGTTTTATCAAAAGCTATGCCGCCGTTTGTCTGGAGGGGGCGATCATCGTGCTGGCCTGCATTATCTTCTCCTATTTCGCCGCGACGCCGCCGACCGTCAACACCGGCGCTGCCGCCGTCACAATGGTTTGGAGCTATATTGGTGAACTGGTGTTTAACATGCTTGTTCTCGTCGGCGCTGTGAAGATGGCGGATCGCGTGGTGCGCGAGATGATGGGGCTGTGAGCATGGCGGATTACCAAAGAATTATTATGGAGGCACAAAGAAATGGCATATCAGATATACAACATTCACCTTTGCAACGGCGAGATGATCAGAATTCTGGAGGACTACGATCTTCCCGTGGAGGAGGGCTTGATCGGTGAGTTTGAAAAGGCTCCCGATGATAAGCTGATGGTGTTCGGAGACATGGCCGGGGAGATCCACTATGTTCCCAAGAAGAACATCGTATCCATCTCCACCAGTGACGTGAAGGTGGTGGATTGAGATGGAAGTCAAAATCAACCGCGAAATTCGCAACTATACGGAATCTATGTTCTTCGGACTGTCCATGCGACAGTTCGTTTTTTCTTTGTTGGCGGTAGGTGTCGCCGTGGGGCTGTATTTTCTGCTGCGCCCGCACTTCGGCATGGAAACGGTGAGTTGGATGGTCATTCTGGCCGCCGCCCCTTTTGCCATGCTGGGCTTTCTCAGCTATCACGGTATGACCGCCGAGCAGTTTATCCTGGCATGGCTGCGCTCTGAACTGATCGAGCCGAAGCAGCTCCGCGTGGAAACTTCCAACCTCTACTATGAGGCGCTGAAGGACACCATCGAAACCCACGAAAAGGAGGTCTATAAGCAGCATGATAAAGACGCTCAGTAACCTGCTGAAGCAGGACAAGGAAAAATACCGTGTCCCGCGCCGGGTGCAGGATATGATCCCCATCAAGCGCATCTGGACAGACGGTATTTTTTTGGTG
>Ga0247608_10000164_pt1 | contig 124548 bp, 113 predicted proteins | sample 176DNAGHGlowgp2_FD_193490 | JGI IMG/M metagenome (GOLD analysis project Ga0247608, IMG submission 193490) | Sheep rumen microbial communities from Palmerston North, Manawatu-Wanganui, New Zealand - 1766 DNA GHGlow gp2 | ecosystem: Host-associated > Mammals > Digestive system > Stomach > Rumen...
AGAGGGCGTCCCTTACTGTCGTTTCAGAATTGGTATGTCCGCGGAATCATTCCGCGCATAATAACAATGCCGTTTGTTTACGGACGCCCGAAGGGCGCCCCTGCAACGGTACCGTGCATGGGACGGTGTGAAAGTATGATAATACTGTGTTAAAGCGGAAAGATGTGTGAAATACGTTGCAATCGGCGGCGGCTTGTGATATAATGTTATAAGTCTTAATATGCATTCATGCAGTAAAGAGAGGGAAAAACATGAAAAACCACAGAAAAACGGCGGCTTTTCTTATGGGACTGCTGCTGTGTCTCGGAAATACGGCAGTACCCGTGATGACGGGCTATGCTGCGGACGATGAGGTCTCTGCCGTCTCGGACGAAGCAGCCGATGAGCAGGAGGGCGAGGAGGAAGGCGGCTTCCGCTATACGGTAGACTCCGACGGCAACGCAGTTATCATCGGCAATACGCTCGAGGACAAGGAGGTCACCGTACCCGACAAGCTCGGCGGCAAGCCCGTCACAGAGCTTGCGACAGACGCCTTTCTCGGCAGCCGTGCGGAGAAGATAATCATTCCCGCGGGCATAGAGTACATCTCCACGGACGACCCCTTCGCCTCGTGTCTTGACCTCCTCGAGATAGAGGTCTCGCCCGACAACAAGGAATACTGTTCGCAGGACGGCGTGCTCTACAGCAAGGACATGAAGAAGCTCGTCCACAATCCCGCAGCCAACGAGCGCGAGAGCTACACTGTCCCCGACGGCGTTGAGGAGATAGGGATAGCGGGCTTTGCCGAGTCGAGGCTGAAGCACATCACGCTCCCGAACTCGGTAAAGACCATAGGACGCCACGCATTCAGCTTCTGCTCCTTCCTCGAGGAGATAGACATGAGCGGCACAGCAGTCGAGAACGTTGACGTCATGGCATTTGCGAGCGATACCTCGCTGACGTCCGTGAAGTTCTCGGATTCCACAACAGCCATAGGAATGGCGGCATTTTTCGGCTGCAAGAAGCTCGCAGAGGTCGAGCTCCCGCCGAATATCGCGGTCATCAGGCAGAGCGCCTTTGCGGGAACAGCCCTCAAGCAGGTGACTATCCCCGCGACTATTGAGGATATCGGCTACTGCGCGTTCGGCTACGACGAGAATCAGAACATGGACAGCGACTTCGTCATCATCGGAACTCCGGGCACTATAGCGGAGCAGTACTGCAGCGATTCCGATACCGAATACGGCTATGCAAACAGCTTCACCTTCAAGTCGGCGGCAGTTGCCGAGGCTGAGGAGGAATACAGCAAGCTCGACAGGCACTCCTTCGATGACTACGAGTACGCCCTCATCGACGGCGAGGCGTACATCACCTTCTGCGTATCTATGGACGACGTCATCACCGTTCCCGCAGAGATGGACGGACACAAGATAGTCGGACTTTACAAGGGCGCGTTCGTGACGAACGAAGCCTCCGAGATAATTCTTCCCGACGGGATAAAGACTATAGGCGAGAATATGTTCTCATCGAGCCTGAAAAAGCTCACGATACCTGGCAGCTGCGAGACCATTGAGGGCAGCGAGCCGTTCGTGGACTGCGCCGCGCTCGAGTCGATAACCGTGACCGACGGCGACGGGGCGTTCTCCTCCGAGGACGGCGTCCTCTACGACAAGGACAAGAAGACACTGCTCGCATATCCGCGCTCGAAGAAGGACAAGAAGTTCAAGGCACCTGCGAGCGTCGAGGAGGTTGGCATTTCGGCATTCTGCGGCAGCGCATACCTCGAGGAAGCCGATATATCGCACGTCAGAAAGATAGGCGACTATGCCTTCGAGACCTGCGGCAAGCTCAGCCGCGTGAAGCTGTCGAAGGAGCTCGAATACGCGGGCTACAGCGCATTTTTCGCGTGTCCCGAGCTGAAGAGCGTGCGTCTTGGCGACAAGCTCGACTACATCGGCGATTACGCATTCGGCTTTGTCTACGACGAGCAGCTCGCCGCGAACAAACAGAGCGGTCTCAGCGATGCCGAAGACCCGTATTCCGTGGTAGAGGGCTACACCATATACACGGGCGAGGACACGACCGCCTACAATTATGCTAAGGCTTGCGGGATAAACGTGGTGACGAACACGGTCGGAGTAGCAGACGTGAACGTGAACAGAGGCTTCCTGTACGTCATCATCGGCATCATCGCAGCAGCAGTGCTCGCAGTGATAGGAGCAGCGACTGGCAGGTCGATGAAGAAGAAAAAGGCTTCAAAGCCCGCTGTTAAGAAGGCTCCCGAGAAGAAGGACGACGATGAGGAGGCGGACGATGAAGCTGACGAAGACGATAACTAAGCTGGCGGCAGCGGCACTGAGCGTAGTGCTGCTCGTCGGAGCAGTCGGCAGCCTCCCCGCATATGCGGTCGTGGACAACTCAGAGGTCGGCGAGGTGCTGCATGACGGCAACTTCACCTACGAGCTCATCAACGGCACATATACGATAACCGCCTGCGACCCGACGTCGATACTGAGCGAGATACCCGAGCTGCGCAACGGCTATGCCATTACCGCGATAGCCGACAACGCGTTTCAGAACTGCCACTACATCGAGGAGCTGACCATACCCGACACTATCACGAGCATAGGCGACAGCGCCTTCATAGGCTGCACCTCGCTGATGAAGGTGACGCTCCCGAGCCGTATCACAGAGATAAAGAGCGGCACATTCATGGGCTGCACTCATCTCGAGGCAGTCGAGATACCCGACAAGGTCAGCTCGATAGGCAGCTACGCGTTCTACAACTGCTCGATGCTGAAGAGCGTGAAGCTCCCCGGGGAGCTCAGCTCGATAGGTGCAATGGCGTTTGCACAGTGCAGCAGCATAACCGATATCGACTCCTCGAAGTGCGGCGCATTCGTATTTGAGGACGGCATACTCTACAACAGCAGTATGCAGAATATCTACCGCGCGTCTACGGCGCTCAGCGGCGAGGTCTACATCAGGAACGAGGTCAAGTACATCGAGCCTGGCGCATTTTCGGTATGTGTGCGCATGACGGAGCTGTACCTTCCCTCGTCCGTGACCGACATCGGTGAGAGCGCGTTCAGCTACTGCACGAGCCTGCAAAAGATAGATTTCAGCTCGGGACTGACAAACATCGCGCCGATAGCGTTCAAGTACTGCACGGCGCTGGAGTCGCTCGACTTCCCGATAACGCTCGACAAGATAGGGGACGGCGCGTTCCTGAGCTGTACGGAGCTCTCGAGGGTAGTGATGCCCGAGGGCGTATCGGCAGTCGGAGAGGGAGCGTTCACGAGCTGTCCTAAGCTGGAGCAGGTGATAATCCCGAAGAGCGTGAGCAGTATCGGAGCGCACGCATTCGGCTACAGTATCGGCGACGATGAGGACTACACCCTCGAGAAGGGCTTCAAGCTGAGCGTATTCACGGGCAGTGAGGGCGAGCGCTATGCGCGGGCTAACAAGATAAGCTACACTCACGTAGACAAGAGCCTGAAGAGGTACGCATTTCTCATCGCAGCAGGAGCGCTGTTGCTTGCGGCGATAGTGCTGGCGATGGTGCTGATGTCGAAGGGCAGGAAGCGGCTTTCTTCGTCCGAGAAAAAGGCAGAGGCGGAGCGCATCGCGGAGGCGAGCTACGAGAAGATACTGGACGATTCCGACGAGGAACAGTAAGGAATAAAAAGAAAAAGCAGAGGCGAAGGGGAGCACCCTAAAGCCTCTGCTTTTTTGCTGCGCGGAGATATCTGCCGTTTTGAAGAAGCTACCACGCGAAACTGAAAGTTTCGCTCAAGCCTTTACAAAGGCTTGCAGAGTCCAGAGACAGCGTCTCTGGTCGCCGCTCACAGTTTTTAGAGAGCGGCGAAACAAAACGAAGGCGCTCCGCAAGGGGTGAATCAGAAAACAGCCCACTGGGCTGTTTTCTGAGATAAGCTGCGTACCAAATCTTTGATTTGGCTTTCGCAGCTATATGCAACTCTGTTGCTGGGGACGCCCTGCAAGATAAGCAGCGCACCAAATCTTTGATTTGGATTGCGATGCTATATGCAACTCTGTTGTAGAGGGCGTCCCCTTGTTCTGTTCCGTATTTGTTTGCCCGCGGAATTATTCCGCGCGTGATAGCGATACCGTTTTTATATTTGCGGGACGTCGAGGACGCCGTCCCCTACATTCATTCCTTAACGTACACGCCGACAATTTCGGAGATATAGGCGCGGTGATACGGGTCGGAGCTGAAGAACTGCGCGGGGATACCGTCATCGGTGAGGAAGCCGCTCTCCGCGAGGTCATAGCTGTAGAGCTTGCGGCAGACGAGCACCATATCCGCCTCCTCGAAGGCTACACAGCCGTCGAATTCAGCGGGAGTGAGTCCCGTCTCCTTGACCTTGTCGCAGTCCCTGCCCGAGTGCGAGCCGCAGAAGGAGAGAGCCTTGCGGAACTGCTCGCCGTAGAAGGAGGCAGTGAAGGTCTCGCCGTTCTCGACGAAGCCGAAGGTGTGCCTGTTCGGGCGTATGTAGCAGGTGAGCACGTTTCTGTTCCACAGCACGCCGAGCTGACCCCATGAAGCGGTCATGGTGTTGAAGCTGTCCATAGTGCCGCCCGTGAGGAGCATCCACTCCTTGCCGATTTTAGTGAACGGGTTGAACTGCAAAGATGTAAGGTCGACTTTCTTGAATGACATAGATATTCCTCCTTGAAATGCGCGCTCACGCCTGTACCTGAGCCCTCCTGAGCGCCGATTTATAGCGCAGTCTGAGCTTGTCGGTGATGAGCGCGATGAATTCCGAATTTGTGGGTTTGCCCTTGCTCGTGTCGACAGTATAGCCGAAGAACGAGTTGAGCGTATCGACGTTGCCTCTGTCCCATGCTATCTCTATCGCGTGACGGATAGCGCGCTCCACTCGGGACGACGTCGTATCGTAGAGTCCCGCTACTGTGGGGTAGAGCATTTTTGTCACGCTGTCGAGGAGCTCCTTGTCAGCTATCGAGTAGAGGATAGCTGTGCGGAGGTAGTGATAGCCCTTGATATGTGCGGGCACGCCGAGCTGATGAATGATGTCGGTGACGACTATCTCCATGTCGTCGCTGAGGCTGTTTGCCCTGTCGCCGAGCGCGGAGCTTATCGCGGAGACGAGGTCGTCGGCGTCATAGGGCTTGAGCAGGAACTTTGCCGCACCGTTTTCCATGACCTGCCGCTCGATGAACTCGTTGTCGAAGGCTGACGTAATGATGAAGGCAGGGAACTTGACTCCGAGCTCGCGCACCTTTTTCATTATAGTGACGGCGTCGCCGTTTTCGGCGGTGATGTCGAGGACAGCGGCGTCGGGCGGGTCATTGCGTATGGAGTCGACGATGACAGAGCAGTCCTTTCTGCGGGTATAGGCGTACATTCCCTTTTCACGGAGCTTATTGGCGAGGCTGACGCCTGTTCCTGCTGAATCGTCTCCGATAAGTACCTTTATTTTGTTGTTCATGATTTTTTCCTCCTGTTTTATGATTTTTCCAACGTTTCTATCATATCACAGGAGGAGGCCGCAGAGCAACGGAGAAAAATGTCACATGGGGGAATGTTTTATCGCGGACGAATGAATGCCGTCGCGGCGGCGAAGAGATGTCGTTTTCACTTGAACAGTGTCCGAAATATGAAATTTAGAATGCAAAATTGAGAATCGAGCAGAACTCACCCTTACAGCTTTCACAATATTTCGGTGAATTGTAGGGGGGCTTTCCGAGCGCCCGTGTTTGCGGCGGAATAAAATCAGAACAGGCTTTTTTAGTATTGGCTCAGACCATTCTCAATTCTTTCCGCCCTTCATCTTGACGAGCATACCGTCGGCGATATTGCGTACTTTGGTTCCTGGCGGGAAGAGCGTATCCGCGAGCTTTGCGGTGGCGGTTTTTTTCAGTCTCCGCGCGTGGACGGGAGCGAGCTTTGGCTCCTTGGTGCCCTCAGTCCACGCGGCAAAGTCGGACGGGTCGAGGCGGCTCTGGAACATAGCCCTGTCGCCGACTGCGCTGTGCTCCGCGAAGAAGCGGAGGGGCATATCGCAGTCCTTATAGCCGTATTTTTCGAGGTGACCGTCGAAGCGGAAGTGGAAGAGCCTGTCCATATCCTCCATGCCGCGCGCCGCCTCGGAACTATCTGAGAGCGCCGCGAGGAGCATAGCCTGCGTCTTGTCCTGAGGGCGGATACCCGCCGCGCGGACGGTTCCGCCGACGATGAAGCCGAGCATATACTCATTCGCGCAGAAGTCGCTCTGCGGCGACTTGCTCATGGGGACGTCGAAGAGGTAGGCGGCGTAGATGCCGAAAGCGCCGTGGAGCGCGAGATACTCGGGCTCGTCATAGTCGAGGACGTGCTTTGCCTGCACCCAGCCGCGCAGGCGTCCCGACCTGACCATGAGCGGTATCGTCCCCGCGAGGAGCAGAGCCTTCGAGCCGTTCATTATCGGGGTCTCGACGTCAGCCTCGACGTCTCCGCCGATGTGCAGGAGCTTCGCGGGCGCAACTCCCGCCTTAGCGATAATGGCGTCATACAGCGCCTTGTGGTCGGTTACGCTGCCCTTGAGCTCATACGGCACGACGAGCTCGTCCGCCTGCTCATAGCCGCAGCTGCTCAGTATGCGGACGACGACATTCCGCGGATAAATCGTGTCCGCGACAATGACTATCTTCTTTTTGGTGCGCTTTGCCTCGTCGAAGAGCTCCTTGCCGAAGCCGCGGGCGAAGGTGAAATGTGCCGCGAGCTCGCACTCGCGCTTCATCAGCTTGTCCTTGCCGAAGGGCGTGAGCTTGGCGGATTTCGCGAGGATATCGTAGATGCGCTCTATCGTGGCGCCGCCCGCATTGCAGAACTTTTTCTCGGCAGCTTCTGCGGCAGCACAGCGGAGCTCCTTGAAGTCCTTTTTCACTGTCGTGAGCGCGCGGAAGTCCTCCTCCATGAGCATGAAAATATCCTCAAACTCGGGAAAAGCGGTGGAGGTGAGCGTACCTGTCAGGCGGAAGCTGACCGCCTTATAGTCCGACCGCCCGACCTCGCTGAGCATTTTCTGCCGCAGCTCGACCTGCTCACGCGTGAGGGCGATACGGGGCTTGAAATGTTTGTCCATAGCGTGCCTCCTTGGTGTCAGTCGGTGGAAACAGCCGTAGTTTCGGTGTTTTCCGATGCCGAAGCATCGGAGGTGTCAATGCTGTCGGTAGTTGTGGTCGCAGTCGACGAGGACGCAGTTGTCGGCTTCTCGTCGCCGTATTCGGGGATGAGCTTCTCGCCGCCGCAGAGCTTGATATACTCGTCGAGGGTTATTGCTCCCTCGGAGTTATAGGCGCGTATGAGGGCGTCCTTGCTCGTGAATTTCTCGGAATATTCGCCTTTTTCGTCGCGTATGTACTTACCGTACCAGAGCCCGAAGAACGACCACATCGCATTGTCGCGGAACGAGGCGTCGATATCGGGGACGGTGCTGCACTCGCTGAGTGCGATGAGCTTTTCCTTGCCGACGATTTTTTGCAGCGCGAGGAACTGCTCATAGCGGCTGCCGTAGTCCTTGCCGTTTTCGAGGTAGATATCGAGCGATGCGATATCGAAGGTAGACTTGTTGACGAGGGTGCTCTCGCTCTGACCGTTCCATATCCAGATGAGGTTGTCGAGCTCGAACACGTTCGTATATCGGCGGTACATGAGCTCCCAGAGCCACTTGTAGTCGTCGGCTCCGCTCGCGCCCCACCAGAACCAGTCGCCGTAGCCCTCGTGGAGGGGTCTCCACAGCACGGGCACACCCTTGTTCTTGAGCGAGGTGAGCTGTCCCGCCATATTGTCGATATCGAGGATAAGACCGTAGCACTGCTCGGATATCTTGCCTTCGCCGTATAGACCGCGTATCTCCTCCTGCGTCATCTCGGCGATGTCGATGTCGGTCTTTGCGTCGGAGAGCTTGAAATCGGTATCCTTCGCGTAAACGGAGGGCTTGGTCTTGGAGGGCGCCTCCCAGTACCACATCAGCGCTACGATACCGCCCTTGCGGTACCAGTCTGCGCAGGCGTCGACGTCTCTGAAGGCGCTGTCGAAGGTCTTGTTATTGGTATGGAGCGCGGAGAGGCGTATCGCGGGATACTTGCCCGTCGTGCGGTATATGAGGTCGAGCTCCTCGTTCTTGGGGCTCGATGCATACTGTCCCGTGAGCACGTACTTGCCGTAGTTCTTGGTCATGAAGTCCATGAGCTCCTTCGCTGACCTGCCCGCCTCCTTGTTGGAGAGGTCCTTGTCCGCGCTGTACTTTATCTCGCTGAGAGAGGTATTGTCGCACATTTTCAGGTAGTCGAGCTTGATATCGCCGTGCGGGCGGAGCTCTATCTCGGACTTGCCCTTCGTGAGGAACACGCCGTACAGGGTTATCAGCGTGAATTCGCTGTCGCTCATGGTCTTGAAGGCGGCAGTTTCGGTGCCGTTGACGAGCACGTCGCAGTTGACGAACCTGTCGGCGGCGATGCTGAACGAGAGGTCGTAGTGCTGGTTGGTGGGAGCCTCGACCGTGAAGGTCACGCTTGCGCTTCCGTCGTTCTTGAAGCCGCTGACATAGCCCTCGCCGCTGTAGTTCTTGATGACTGTATCGGGCTTGACGGTCGGGTCGAACTTTGTCGTGGGCTGAGTGTCGGCGTCGGACTTGACCTTCTTGCCGTCCTTATCGGTGGTCTCCTCCTTGGGAGAGCTGACCACCTTCAAGCCCTTGCCGAGCTTGGCGTCCTCCGCCTCGTACAGGTTGCCCGTGGGCTTTTTCTCTATCGCGGGGTAGGAGATAGGGTAGTCGGGGTAAGTGCTGACGGTCTCCTCCTCGATATTGCCGAGCACGTCGGTCACGGGCTCGGACTCACTGCTCTCGTCCTTTTCTTTTTTCTTGCACGATACCGCGCACGTTGCGGTCATCATGACCGCCGCCGCGAGCGCGGTCAGCTTACGTATATCCATTGGTATCCTCCGTTTTGGAATTGAGAATGGCGGTGTCCGTTTCACGGACGTATTTAGATAATATTGGCGAAGCTAACGCCCGAACTTTTTTATTCAGGTCTTGCGGGCGAGCGGAACTTGCCCCTACAGATGATAACCATACATCAGTTAATTGTAGGGGCGCTTTCCGAGCGCCCGTATTTACGCCTGAATAAGAACAAGCTTTTTGTGGTATAGGCGAAGCCGATACAATAACAGCGGAGCTGCATATAGCATCACAAGCCAAATCAAAGATTTGGTGTGCTGCTTAACAGCGGAGCTGCATATAGCATCACAAGCCAAATCAAAGATTTGGTGTGCTGCTTAATTCTCAATTATTAAGCTTTTACGCTGTACTTCCTGCCTGCTTCGGTGTCGAAGATTACGACGCCGTTCTCTATGCGCGAGGCGACGCTCTCTCCGCCGCAGGTCACGCTGACGACGCAGTTCGCGCGCAGTCGGCACTCGCCGCCCTTATCCGAGGTTATCTCCGCAGATTTGAGCTTGCAGTCGCTCCACGCGATATCGACTCCGAAGCCGCCCTTTGCGCGCAGACCGCGTATACTGCCCTCGCGCCACTGGTCGGGCAGAGCGGGGAGCAGTATCAGATCGCCCGATACGCTTTGCAGCAGAGACTCCGCGATAGCCGATACGCCGCCGAAATTTCCGTCTATCTGGAACGGCGGGTGGGTGTCGAGCATATTCGGGTTGGTGGAGTGGCAGAGCAGGCGCTTGAGGTTCTCGTAGACCATTCGTCCGTCGTAGAGGCGCGCCCACATATTGGCTATCCACGCGCAGCTCCAGCCCGTGTGACCGCCGCCGTGTATCAGTCGGCGGACGAGCGTGGCTCTTGCCGCGTCAGCCAGCTTGGGAGTTTTCACGGGAGTGATGAGGTCAGCGGGATGGAGGGCGAAAAGCTGCGATATATGGCGGTGTCCTATCTCTACCTCGTCGTAGTCCTCAGCCCATTCCTTTATCTGACCGTACTTGCCGACCTCGGGCTGCGGGAGCCGCTTTATCAGCTCCGCGAGCCTGTCCGCGAGGTCCTTGTCCACGCCGAGAATCTCCGCCGCCTTTATCACGTCGGTGAAGAGCACGGTGATTATCTCGGAGTCCATTGACGGTCCCGCGCAGAGACAGCCGCGTGTGCCTGCTGAGGTGAGGTATGTATTCTCGGGCGATACCGACGGACAGGTCACGAGCCTGCCCTCGGCGTCCTCGATGAGGAAGTCCGCCATGAACTCCGCCGCGCCCTTTAATATATGGTATTTATCGGCGAGGAAGTCCCTGTCGAGGGTGTATTCGTAGTGCTCGAAGATATGGAGCGCGAGCCACGCGCCGCCCGTAGGCCATATCGTCGCGGGCATCCACAGGTCGGCGGGAGCGCAGTCGCCCCATATATCGGTGTTGTGGTGGCAGACGAAGCCGTGCTCTATGCCGTACATCTCCTTCGCGACCATTTTGCCGTTCTCGCAGACGCGCTCGAGCAGGTCAAACAGCGGGAGGTGGCACTCGGAGAGATTGCAGCTCTCGGCGCACCAGTAGTTCATCTCGGTGTTGACGTTAATCGTGAACTTGCTGCCCCATGCAGGCCACATATCGCGGTTCCATATGCCTTGGAGGTTCATGGGCTGGGTGGAGGGGCGGCTCGCGGATATCATGAGGTATCTGCCGTAGTTGAAGTAGAGCTCGATGAGCTTGTTATCGTGGATAAGGCGCTCGCAGTCGGTGCTGTCGAGCTCGTCGCCCTTGAGGCGGGATATGCGCTCGTCCGTCGCGAGGCGCTCGAGGTTCTCGCCGCTGTTGTCGTTGAGGTTGAGCTCCGTCCTGTTGAAAAGAGCCTTGTAATCGCAGACGTGGCGGAAGTATAGCTCGTCAAAGCCGCATTGCAGCGCCATTTCGGCGTCGACCTCGGCGGATTCGATGTAGTCCTCGGTGTAGAAGCTGGTGCGTGCGGACAGCACTATCATCACGGAATCGGCGTCCCTGACGACTATCTTGCCGCCGACGGTGCGGATAGTGCCGCCCTCGGCTTTTGCTCCGAGGCAGGCTGCAAAGAAGATGCCGTCGCGGCTGCCCGTGCCGCCCGTGTAGAGAATCATGTTCTCGCCACAGGGGCGGTTGTCGTCGTAGTAGTCGTCGCGTCCGTCTATCGAGCACTCGAGCGACACGCTGTTCGGCGTATCGGAGTGTATATCTATGACCATGACCTCGTCGGGAGCGGACACGAATACGCTCCTTGTATAGCCGACACCGTTCGCGGTGAAGCTGACGTGCGAGACGGCAGTGGAGAGGTCGAGGGTGCGGGAGTAGTCCTTGGGCTTGCCGCCGATACGGCAGTGTATGCTGAGGTCACCGAGCGGCATATAATGGCGCATATTCGGCGTTACGCCCTGCAGCTTCTCGAAGGCGAGGCGCTCTGCTGAGGGTATCTCGCCGTTGAGTATGAGAGTGCGCACCTCGTCGAGCCCCTCCTGCGCGTCGGGATTGACGCGGTGGCGGAGTCCGCCCGACCATATCGAGTCCTCGTTGAGCCCGATGAGCTCATTTTCGGCTCTGCCGTATATCATGCCGCCGATGCGTCCGTTGCCTACGGGAAGGGCGCTGTTGAAGTCCTCGGCGGGCTGCTTGTAGCTCAGTAACGTTTCTGTTGCCATAAAATGCTCCTATCTGAATCTATACTATTTTATTATTATAGCACAGTCCGATGAAAAAAGCAAACAGAGGATTTCTGACCCGCGGTCACGCTTTTATGCGGACGCACAATGTGCGCTTCAACAATGTCCCTCTATAAGGGGTGCAAAAAGTGTGTTTTTGCAATGGAAAGCCGTTGATTATCGAAAAAATTTTCTGATAAATCGTATATCTGCACAAAATGAGCTGTTTGCAATTGTGCGATTTTTACGGCAATTTGCCCCCGAATGCGGCGTCAGATACAAATTCGGGCAATAAAGCCTTGACAAGACAGCGCCGATGTGGTACAATATTATTTGGCGTTATGTGCGCCGCCAATAAATTAATGGAAATTCCGAAATATAGATGTGCGGGCCCTGTGCAACAAGACACCGTGAACCATGTCAGGCGGGAGACCGAGCAGCATTAAGCGGATCGTCTCGTGTGCCGCAGCAAGCCTGCACATCTATGTTCCGGAATTTTTTTCGAGGTCCTCATGAGGAAGTTTTTCAGCAGATTTGCCGCCGCTGTCGTACAGGCGGCTCCGATAGGCTCGCTGCTCGCGCTCATACTGTTCTATATCGCCGTCCTTTCGGCAGAGCTCCTGCGGGCGGAGATATCCGTGCAGGTGTGGCTCGCAGCGCTTGTCGCGCTCCACGTTTTCTCGCTCGCGGTGATGACGCTTTACATTTTCGCGGCAGGCACCCATAAGTACGACAGCGATATCGTCGGCTCCAGCTTCGTCGGCTTCAGCAAGAAATGCCGCAGCTTCGACCGCGCGCTCGAGCTCCACTTCAATCACAGGGTCACCGCCTCGCTGGACGAGTTCAAGCTCCTCGCGGAGGAACAGTCCGACCGCATGACCACGGACGAAAAGGCTATCGTCAGCTTCTATACGGGGCGCTGCTACGAGCAGCTCGGCTTCTACCCCAATGCGCTCATCTGCTATGAGCGTGCCGCCGAGCAGGGCTTCAGGAACTGCATACTCCCCTTCCTGACGGCGAGATGTACGGGCGCAAACGGCGATGCCGAGCAGGCTGTCGCGCTGTATGAGAAGGTGCTCGGTGACTCCGACAGCCCATTCCGCAACCATGTGTACGTCGATATCGGCAGAATGTACCTCGACCGCAACGAGCCCTCCGAGGCTCTGAGCTGGTTCAATAAGGGCATCGAGAACCGCCATTCACTGCCCGAGGCATACGGCGGAGCGGCTATCGCGCAGCTCATGCTCGGCGACCTCGAGGAGAGCGACCGCCTCTACCGCGCAGCTCTCGTCAGCCACATCAAGGACCCCAACGGATTTACCGAATACTATAAGCGGATACTCAGCTCGGTGATGCTGAAAAAAGACACGCAGACCGCTCTGAAATGGATGAATAACGAAAAAAAATGACCGAGGGAGGGAGATATCTTGTATAAGGCTCTTTACCGTAAGTGGAGACCGCTCACGTTCGATGACGTTATCTCCCAGCAGCATATCACGGAAACGCTCAAAAATCAGATAAAAAACGATAAGACCGCCCACGCCTACCTCTTCACGGGCTCGCGCGGTACGGGTAAGACCACCTGCGCGCGTATCCTCGCAAAGGCTGTCAACTGCCCGAATATGAAGGACGGCAGCCCCTGCCTCAAGTGCGACATCTGCCGCGACGCCGACGAGGGCGCTCTCACCGATATCATCGAGATAGACGCCGCCTCCAACAACGGCGTTGCCGATATCCGCGACCTCCGCGACGGAGCGATATACTCCCCCGAGCGCTGCCGCTTCAAGGTGTATATCATCGACGAGGTGCATATGCTGTCCATGCAGGCGTTCAACGCTCTGCTCAAAATCATGGAGGAGCCGCCCGAGTATGTCAAGTTCATACTCGCGACGACGGAGATACATAAGGTCCCCGCGACCATAACCTCGCGCTGTCAGCGCTATGACTTCCGACGCATAAAGCAGAAGGACATCGCCGCAAGACTGCTGTATATAGCCTCGCAGGAGGATATTGCCCTCACCGAGGACGGCGCGGACATGATAGCCAAAATTGCCGACGGAGGTATGCGAGACGCCGTATCGCTGCTCGACCAGTGCTCCGTCACGGCTGAGAAGATAGACGCCGCTGCCGTGTCGAATACGGCGGGCATCGCGGGCAGAGACAGCCTCTACAGCATTCTCGAAGCCATTACGGGCTCCGACGCTCCCGCCGCTCTCGCGGAGACGGACAAGCTGTACAATATGTCCAAGGACCTCACAAACCTCTGTGAGGAGCTGATATTGCAGCTCCGCAACGTCATGCTCATCAAGGCTTCGCCCGAGAATGCCGCGGAAATGCTCGTGTGTACTCCCGAGGAGCTCGAGCGCCTCAAAGCTGTTGCCGAGAGGTCGGAGCTCGCGGACGTTATGAGCCGCATTGAGGCTCTGCAAGCCTGCCGCGAGCGTATGATGAGGGTGCTCAACAAGCGCGTCGAGTTCGAGATGGCGCTGATAAAGGTGTGCGGTAAGGTCACAAATACCGCCGCGGCTATTGACAATTCCGAAATTTATGATAAAATAAAACAGTTGGAGGACAAGCTCAGCGCTGTCCCTGCGGGCGGATATCAGTCCGCCGAGCCGAGCCGCGATACCCGCAGGGTATATACGGCGTCGAGTCCCGCTGCCGACAGCGAGCCCGCTCCCGATACGAGGGTCGATATCGGAACCGTCAAAGAGGAGGAGCTCACGCCATGCGACAGGTGGGACGACATCATGGAGGAGTTCCGCAAGCTCAACCCGTCCTGCGCGGGAAGCCTCGAGGGCTCTACTGCTGCGACGAAGGGCAATGTGATGTGCATATTCACTCCCAATAACTTCTTCATCTCGCTCTTCAAGAGCAATAAGGAGAATGCGGTATCGCTCGGACGCGCCATATTCAACGTCCTCGGGCAGAAGTACCGACTCACCGCGCGCTGTACCACGTCGGTCGAGGAGACCAAGAACCTCGCCGAGCAGCTCGTGCAAAAAGCCATTAGCAACAGCATAGAAACAGCTGTTGATAATAATAACACAAACCTATAAAATCCAAAAGGAGAAATTACAATGAAAGCAAGAATACCTAAGAATATCGGCGGCGGCGGCGCCCAGAACATGAACCAGATGATAAAGCAGGCTCAGAAGATGCAGGACGAGATAACTGCCCTTCAGGAGGACATCGAGGCTCGCGATTTTACTGCTACAGCAGGCGGCGGAGCTGTTGAGGTCACTCTCTCAGGCAAGAAGATAATCAAGTCCCTCAATCTCAAGCCCGAGGTCGTTGACCCCGAGGACATCGAGATGCTTCAGGACCTCATCATCAGCGCTATCAACGAGGCTGTCAACAACATCGAGACTACTACAGAGGCTGAGATGAGCAAGATAACAGGCGGCGTTTCGCTTCCCGGTCTGTTCTAAGCTATGCCCGACCATAACGCTCTTCCGCTGGTCGTACTGGCGGAAAAGTTCGCTTCTCTGCCCGGTATCGGCATGAAATCGGCTCAGCGGCTCGCCTACCACGTCATGTCCATGGATGAGGAAGCGGTCGAGAGCTTCGCGCAGGCTCTGCTCGACGCGAAGAAGAACGTCCGCTGCTGCAATATCTGCCAGAACCTGACGGAGCGCGAGATATGCCCCATATGCGACGACGATGAGCGCGACAGGAGCGTCATCTGCGTGGTCGAGAGTCCCAAGGACGTGACAGCCTTTGAGCGTACCCGCGAGTACAACGGCGTATACCACGTTCTGCACGGACTGCTCTCGCCTATGGACGGCATCACTCCCGACAAGCTCCGCATCAAGGAGCTCCTTGCGCGTATCGCCAAGGGCGGCGTCGAGGAGGTCATCATGGCGACAAATCCCACGGTGGAGGGCGATGCTACAGCTCTGTACGTGGCGGGACTGCTCAAGCCGCTCGGGGTGAAGGTGTCGAGACTGGCATTCGGACTGCCCGTCGGCGGCATTCTCGAATACGCGGACGAGGTGACGCTGTACAAGGCGCTCGAGAACCGCAATAATATGTGAGATGAAGCCACCTGCAATGCGGGTGGCTTTTTATGTTGTTCCCTGCGTCGTGTTCACGTGAAACCGTAAAATCAAGCGGTATCCGCGATTTGGCTCTTGACATTTCAGCGAAAAAGTGTTATCATTTTAACGTACGTTTTATTTCGCCTTATCAAAGAAGGGACAGATATGGATAATAAAGAAAAAGATACAGAGAAAATAACGGAAAAGTCCGAAAAATCGGATAATACCGAGAAAAAAACGGACAAGCCCAAAAACGGCAAAAAGCCCGCTCAGTCCAAGGGCGGCGCTCATAGCGACAAGAAGTCCGAGAAGAACGGCTCTCATGCCGAGAAGAAGCCCGCTCATGCCGAGACTGCCAAGTCCGAAAAGACTGCTGAGAAGGCTCCCGAGACCGAGGCTCCGAAGAAAAAGAAGAAGCGCTTTACGAAAAAGCGTGAGTTCGCAATATGCGCGCTCAGCATCGCGCTCGCATTCACAGTCTGCTTCTTCGTTCCCGCGGACACCTTCATCGCTAATCAGAACGACTTCCTCGTATCCGCTCCGCGCATACTCCTGCCGCTCCTCGGAGCTGCACTGGTCGGCTCTGCGGCGCTGATACTCCTCCTCAACATCTGCCTCGCTATCAACATCAAGCTGTGGAAGATAGTTGAGTGCCTGTTCGGAGGCTGCCTCGTTGCAGGCTACTGGCAGGTGATGTTCGCGAACGGCAAAATGGTGCAGATAACAGGCGACCCTACTACCTACTCCGAGCGCAGTTCCTCCAATAACCTCAACTTCATACTCTATATCGTGCTGTTATTCGTGCCGCTTATCGTGCTCTTCATCTCGGGAGAGCTCAAAAAGGGCAAGCGCAAGCGCTACCTCTTCACCGTGCTGACGTACCTCTCTGCGGTCGTATTCCTCATGCAGGCAGTAGGTCTCGGAAGCCGCGTCGCTAAGACAGGCATCCTCAGGGCGGACGACTCGCGCCTCGACAACTACCTCTCCATGGAGGATACGCTGAACCTCAGCACCGATAACAACGTCGTCGTTTTCCTTACGGACAGACTCGACGCGAGCTGGCTCGAAATGGCGCTCGACGATTACCCCGAGCTTGAGGACGAGCTCGAGGGCTTCACCTTCTACTCCAACAACGTGGGACGCTTCACCAATACCTTCCCGTCTGTGTGCAATATGCTCACAAACTGCGAGTACAGCGGTCAGGACTGGACTGATTACTTCAAGCAGGCATGGGAAGGCGAGACCCTTCCGCGCCGTCTCCACGACAACGGCTACAAGGTAAACCTCCTCATCGACAACCTCACTACCTTCAACGATTTTGACCAGATAGCAGGTCAGTGCGACAATATGCACTCCTCCGTCGATTTCGTTAAATTCAACTACTTTGAATCATGCGGCATACTCAGGACTATGGCGAGATTCTCACTCGGAAAGCTCGCGCCCTACCTCCTGAAAAACCGATTCATCGGCAATATGTCGTCCGACTTCTCCAGCAACTTCTACACTGTAACGGGCGAGGACGTCGCAAACTTCAAGGGCTCTGTCGGCAAGGAGACCGATATGGAGCTCTGCAACTACATCCGCACTCACCAGATGAAGGCTGAAAGCGATGAGAAGACCTTCACCTTCATACACCTCAATTTCGCTCACGACTATAACCCCGACCTCTACGCCGCTTTCGTGCCCGATTACGACGGAGACGATATCGACAGAGAGGATAATATCTACGGCGGCTTCAAGCTCATCGAGATGTACCTCGACAAGATGAAGGAGGCAGGAGTTTACGACAACTCTACCATTATCCTTATCGGCGACCACGGCAGACCGCCTGCTGAGATAGAGTATGCGGAGGACGACGAGCTCCCGACTATCGAGATAGACTCCGATTCTCCGATAAAGACGGCTGTCCTCATAAAGCCCGCAGGCGCAGAGCGCAGTCCCCTCGTCCAAGACAGCAAGGCTGAGCTCTCAAGCGGTGAGTTTGCCGCTTCGGTGCTCGAATATGCAGGACTTGACAAGAGCGGCTTCGGCTTCAACGATTACAGAGGCAAGTCATTCAATGACGTAATGGCTATGGATAACCCGCCCGCCCGTGACCTCCACGTTTACTTCTGGAAGGGCATCGGACGCGTGGACGATATCCTCAAATATGAGGTAACAGGCGACGCTTCCGACTACAGCAACTGGAAGGTCGTTGAAAGATTCGGTCAGCCCGCTGACAAATAAAACTTCCCGTCCTCTCCCGAGTTTTCGGCGAGAGGACGTTTTTTTGTCTAAAGTGACGGATTTATGCACCGTTTATTGCTATCCTGCCCGCTCTCTATTGACAGTATCTGCGCAATTTGGTATAATTACTTTATATAATGTATAAGGGAGAGTGTCCTCTCCCGCAGAAAAGAGAAACAAAAAGAGACAACGGTGCGAAAATATGGTTAGTAAAAGAGACAGATACAAAAGGCTCATTTCCGTCTGCTCTGCGACCGTGCTGGTCGGCATTCTCGCGATAGGCTTCGGCTATGTGTGGTACACCTACTACAGCGACGAGATAGTCCTCCCGTACTACAGGCGCGGAAACTGGGTGCTCATAGGAATATACGCCCTGCTCGTGTGGCTGTTTTTCAGAGTCTACGGCGGCTTCAAGCTCGGCTACCTCAAAAAGACGGATATGCTGTACTCACAGCTCATATCCATTGCGGCGGTGGACTTCGTGTCCTACTTCCTCATCAGCCTCATCGGACGAAAATTCATGCCCGTCACGCCCATGCTGTTGCTCACCCTCGTGGACTTCGGCTATATCGCCCTGTGGACGCTGTGCATAGGCAGGATATACTTCATGATTTATCCCCCGCGGAAGCTGATGATACTCTACGGAAGCCATCAGGCGGCGGCTCTCGTGCTGAAGATGAGTCAGCGCGTGGACAAGTACATGATATGCGAGTCCGTGAGCATTTCCGAGCCCGAGGACAAGATACGCGAGCTCATACTCAAGTACGAGGGCGTCATTATCTGCGATATCCCCGCTGAACAGCGCAATGACTACCTCAAATTCTGCTATGAAAAGTCGGTGAGAGCGTATATCGCGCCGAAAATATCCGATATTATCATAAGGGGCGCCGACGACATACGCCTGTTCGATACCCCGCTCCTCCTGTGCAGGAACTATGGTCTCGACGTCGAGCAGAAGGTGCTCAAGCGCCTGTTCGACATCGTATTCTCGCTCGTTACGCTGATACTCGTCTCGCCGTTCATGATATTTGCGGCGATAGCGATAAAGCTACACGACGGCGGTCCCGTGCTCTACAAGCAGAAGCGCCTCACCATTGACGGCAAGGTCTTTGACGTGCTGAAATTCCGAAGCATGGTCGTTGACGCCGAAAAACTCAGCGGTCCCGTGCTCGCCTCGGACGACGACCCGCGTATCACTCCGATAGGCAGGTTCCTCCGCAAGGTAAGGCTCGACGAGCTCCCGCAGCTGCTGAACATACTCAAGGGCGATATGTCCGTGGTAGGACCGCGCCCCGAGCGTCCCGAGCTCTCCGAGGAGTACAGGAAGGAGATGCCCGAGTTCGAGTTCAGATTAAAGGTAAAGGCAGGTCTTACGGGCTATGCACAGGTCACGGGCGTCTATGACACCGTCCCCTATGACAAGCTCAAAATGGACCTGATGTACATAGAGAATTACTCGTTCCGAATGGACTTGCAGATAATTCTCATGACTATAAAGACCATGCTCTTCCCGCCGAAGTCCAACGCCGAAGCAGGCGGAGGGCTCATCGAGCAGGAGAGCAGAAGAGAAGAGGATAATAAATGAAGACAACAGCGGTGATAATGGCGGGCGGACGCGGCGAGCGCTTCTGGCCCAAGAGCCGTAACGCAACTCCCAAGCAGTTTCTCTCACTGACAAAGGACGGAGAGACGATGATACAGAAGACGGTCAAGAGGCTTCTCCCCATAGTCGAGGAGGAGGATATCTACATCGTCACAAATGCGGCGTATACCGAGCTCGTTCACGAGCAGCTCCCGAACGTGCCGAGGGAGAACATACTCGCAGAGCCCTGCGCAAGGAACACTGCTCCGTGCATTGCCTTTGCGGCGGCGGTCATCAGCCGCAAGTACGAGGACGCGATAATGCTCGTGCTCCCCTCCGACCACCTCATCGGCTACGAGAACATCTACATCAACACGCTGAAAAAGGCGATGAAGGCTGCCGAGAAGGGCAAGCGCCTCGTCACCATAGGCATAACGCCCGAATATCCCGAGACGGGCTACGGCTACATCAATTTCGGCGAGGAAAAAGGCGACGTTTACGCAGTTGAGCGCTTCGTCGAGAAGCCCGACCTCGCGACCGCAAAGGATTACCTTGCATCGGGCAGATACCTCTGGAACAGCGGTATGTTCGTGTGGAAGATATCCTCGATAATGCTCAATCTGAAAACGCTCATGCCCGATATATACGAGGGCGCGGTGCGTATCGGAGAGGCGTTCGGCACTCCCGATTTTGAGGAGGTGCTGGTCAAGGAGTTCACCGCATTCCGCAGTGAATCCGTCGACTTCGGCATAATGGAGAAGGCGAAGCACATCTACACTATCCCTGGAAGCTTCGGCTGGGACGACGTCGGGAGCTGGCTCGCGGTAGAGCGAATCAACGAGACCGACGACGACAAGAACTTCATCGACGGCGACGTCATCACCGTTGACTCCAAGCGCACGACTGTCTGCGGCGGCAAGCGCCTGATAGCGGCGGTCGGTACGAGAGACATCATCATCGTCGACACGGACGATGTCCTGCTCGTGTGCTCGAAGAACAACACGCAGGACGTCAAGAAGGTGATCGCTCAGCTCAGGGAGCAGGGCAGAAACGAGCTTATATGATTCGTAATGCGCAATTACGGTACCGCTCGTGGTAAATATTAAAAATGTCCCGAAAATTCGGATAAAATCATAATGTAAGAGGTAATAACATGAAAAACGCACTTATCACAGGCATCACAGGTCAGGACGGCTCCTATCTTGCGGAGCTCCTCCTCGAAAAAGGCTACAACGTTTACGGCATATGGAGAAGAAAGGCGACTGCCGATTACGGCAATATCGCTCACCTCAAGGACAAGGTCACTCTCATCTACGCCGATATGACCGACCCTATCTCCCTTATCTCCGCTATGAGGATATCGCAGGCTGACGAGGTATACAACCTCGCCGCACAGTCCTTCGTTGCGACGAGCTGGGACACTCCCCTCGGCACCGCCGACATCGACGCTGTAGGCGTTACAAATATGCTCGAGGCTATCCGCACAGTTAAGCCCGAGTGCCGCTTCTATCAGGCTTCTACCTCCGAGATGTTCGGTCTCGTGCAGGAGATTCCGCAGAAGGAGACTACCCCCTTCTACCCGAGAAGTCCCTACGGTGTAGCAAAGCTGTACGGTCACTGGATAACCAAGAATTACCGCGAGAGCTACGGTATGTTCGCCTGCTCGGGAATCCTCTTCAACCATGAGTCCGAGCGCCGCGGAATAGAGTTCGTTACCCGCAAGATAACCGACGCCGTTGCACGCATCAAGCTCGGCGTGCAGGACTGCGTGGAGCTCGGCAATATGGACTCCAAGCGCGACTGGGGACACTCCAAGGACTATGTCCGCGCGATGTGGCTCATGCTCCAGCAGGACAAGCCCGACGACTACGTTATCGCGACAAACGAGACGAGAACTGTCCGCGAGTTCGTTGAGACCGCGTTCAAGCACGTCGGCATTGACGTTCAGTGGCAGGGCGAGGGCGTAGACGAGGTCGGCATAGACAAGGCTACGGGCAAGACCATTGTCAAGGTAAATAAGAAGTTCTTCCGCCCCGCAGAGGTGGATATTCTCCTCGGCGACCCCGCAAAGGCTGAGAAGGTACTCGGCTGGAAGCGCGAGATAAGCTTCTCCGAGCTCGTTGAGCGCATGGTCAAGAATGACCTCGCACTCGTCGAGAAGGAGATAAAGGTCAAGAGCATAGCTGACTGAGTCAGAGGAAAAACCATGAGAATGGACATTGCCAAGCTTGAGGCTCAGATAGAAGAAAAGCTGAGATGAAGCTGTTTTTCGACATAATACTGCCGCTTTCGTGCGCAGTCCTGCTCGCGGCGGGACTGACCGTGTACGCCGTGCGCCGTCCGAAGAGGTCGGCGAGACTGCTCGTCATCGCGCTCGCGGCAGTCGTCATCTACTGCATTATCGGATTCATACACTACACACACTGACGCCGCCGCAGATGCGGCGGCGCTTACATTTACAAAGGTGGGAAGACCTGTTGAATATCGCATTTGACGCAATACCGCTCATCAGCGACCGTATCACGGGCATAGGCTGGTGCGAGGCGGGACAGACTATGGCTATGGCGCGCCTGCACCCCGAGAACAAGTACACCTACAACTTCTTCTCGCGCACCGACGACCACATCAAGCTCGAGCGCATCGCCCCGTTCACGGGCGATAACATCGGCACAAAGCTCGTGCATTTCTCGGGCTATATGTACCGTGCCGCGACGACGTTCGTGCCGTTCCCGTACAGCTTCTTCTTCGGCAAGGAAGCCGATGTATCGCACTTTTTCAACTACATCGTCCCCCCAGGAGTACACGGCAGGACGGTCGTGACCGTGCATGACATGGTCTACAAGGCGTTCCCCGAGACCGTCCGCGGACGCACAAAGCTCATGCTGAACATGGGCTTGAAAAAGTCGATGAAGCGTGCGGATATGATAGTCACCGATTCCGAGTTCTCGAAAAGCGAGATAATCAAGTATTTCCCCAAGCACGAGGGCAAGATACGCGTGGTGCCGTGCGGAGTCGACCTTGATAAGTTCCGCCCCTGCACCGAACCCGAGCGCATTCCGCAGGTCAAGGCGTCGCTCGGCATAGAGGGCGAATACTTCCTCTATGTCGGCACGATAGAGCCCCGCAAGAACCTCGAGCGCCTCATCACCGCCTACCACATTTTCTGCGGACGCCACAAGGACGCCCCGAAGCTCGTGCTCGCGGGCGGCAAGGGCTGGCTGTACGACGGCATATTCGCACGCGTCAAGGAGCTCGGGCTTGCCGAGCAGGTCATTTTCACGAAGTATGTCCCCGCCGAGGACATGAACCCGCTCATGTGCGGCGCGCTCGCGTTCGTCTTCCCGTCGATATACGAGGGCTTCGGTATGCCGCCTCTCGAGGCTATGGCGAGCGGAGTCCCCGTGCTCGCGTCTGACGCGGCTTCACTCCCCGAGGTGACGGGCGACTGCGCGGTGATATGCGACGCATACTCCGAGGAGAGCATAGCCGACGGGCTGGAGAAGCTCTACGGCTCGGAGGAGCTCCGCAGAGAGCTCGGCGTGCGCGGCAGAGAACGCGCAAAGCAGTTCACATGGGACAAATCGGCAGAGATGCTTTACGATATTTACAAGGAGCTGAAATAAATGAGCGAAGAAATAAAGAACCCCGAGACAAATGAGGCTGAAAAGCCGCAGGAATTCGACTTTTCCAACTTCCTGACGGCAGAGGACGAGTTCCGCATGGAAATGGAGTCCTACCTCCCCGAATTCATCGAGCGCCTCACTACCGACAGGCTCGAGGCAGACCAGGATTTCATCGACAGGACGCGCGAGCTCATGGAGCTCGGCAAGGCGGCAGGCATTGATATGCAGGACTTCGTCATGAAGCACTGCCGCGAGAACGGACTCACGGGCTGATGGGCAGACGATTCAGGGTGCTGGAGGTCAACAAGGCGTATTATCCGCATATCGGCGGTATCGAGAGCCTTGTCCGCCAGTATTCCGAGGAGCTTTCGCCGCTCGGTGCGGAGGTGCGCACACTCGTCTGCCGCGACGGCAGGGGAGCTACCGTACATGAGCGCGTGAACGGCGTGGAGCTGACACGCGCGGGCAGTCTCGGCACGTATTTTTCGTGTCCGCTGTCGCTGTCGTTCGTGCGGCTGTTCCGAAAAATGGCGAAAAGTGCGGATGCGGTGCATATCAACGTCCCGTTCCCGCTTGCGGACGCGGCTCTGCTGGTGTCGGGGTACAGGGGAAAGGTCGCCGTATCGTGGCACAGCGACATCGTCAAGCAGAAGAAGCTGATGCTGTTCTACCGCCCGTTCATGATGTACCTGCTCAGGCGTGCGGACATCATATTCGTGGCTACGCAGGGGCATATCGACGGCTCCGACGTCCTCCCGCAGTTCAGGGAGAAGTGCCGCATACTGCCCTACGGCATCACACCCGAGGATTACCTCGCCATAGAGCGGCGTCCGTTCCTGACGGACAAGCTCACCGACAAGAGCGCCGTGAAGGTCTTTTTCACGGGCAGGCTCGTCTACTACAAGGGCGTGGACGTGCTCCTGCGCGCATTCCGCGACGTTCGCGGATGTGAGCTCTTCATCGCGGGCACGGGTCAGCTCGAGGACAGCCTCAGACGCTACGCCGATACGCACGGGCTGTCGGACAAGGTGCATTTTCTGGGCTTCCTGCCCGATGACGAGCTCCGACAGGCATACGCGGACTGCGATATCTTCGTGCTCCCGTCGGTGGTCAAGAGCGAGGCATTCGGCATAGTACAGCTCGAGGCTATGGTCTACGGCAAGCCCGTCATCAACACGAGCCTCCCGTCGGGAGTGCCGCACGTCAGCCTGCACGGCGTTACGGGTCTGACAGTGCCGCCGTCGTCCCCGAAGGCGCTCGCGGCGGCGATAAACAAGCTCGCGGAGGACAAGCTCCTGCGCGAGAAGCTCGGCAGGAATGCCGCGATACGCGTAAAGCGCGACTTCAACGAAAAGGATATAATCAGGAGGCTCTATGAGTCCCTGTCGAATGAGTGAGGATAAACTATGAAGGCTTTGATAATCGGCGGAGCAGGCTTCGTTGGAGGCTACCTCATCCGCGAGCTCGCCTCTGCGGGCGCGGAGGTACACGCTACCTGCCTGCCGTCTGAGAGCATAAAGGAGGCGTGTGCGGTACACACCCTCGATATAATGAAGGCGGAGGATATCTCCGCGCTGATAGCGGAGGTCGTCCCCGACGTGGTATTCCACCTCGCGGCGCAGAGCTCCGTGGCGGTGTCGTGGAGAAAGCCTCAGCTCACCGCGGAGATAAACGTGGTCGGCTCGATAAACGTGCTCGAAGCCGTGCGTGCCGCCGAAAAAAAGGATATCCGCGTGATAATGATAGGCACGGGCGAGGAATACGGCTTCATCAGGGAGGGCGCGTGCCCCCTCAGTGAGAGCGAGCCCCTCAACCCAGGCAATATCTACGCCGCGACAAAGGCTTGTCAGGAGATGATAAGCCGCATTTACGTCCGCGCGTACAAAATGGACATCGTAATGGTGCGCGCATTCAACCACTCGGGACCCGCACAGAGCGAGATATTCGTCATCTCCGATTTCTGCAGGCAGATAGCGGAGGCTGAAAAGGGTATGCGTCCGCCCGAGATGAAGGTCGGCAACCTCTCCGCAATGCGCGATTTCACAGACGTCCGCGACGTGGTCAGGGCATACCGTCTGCTCGCGGAAAAGGGCGTGAGCGGCAAGGTCTACAACATCGGGCGCGGTAAGGCGGTCGAGATACAGTATATCCTCGACACGGCGCTGAGCCTCTCGGAGGCGGACATCACCGTCACGCAGGACCCCGCACGTATGCGCGCGTCCGACATACCGATAATAGAGCCCGATGTGTCGCAGATATACGCGGATACGGGCTGGAAGGCCGAGATAACTATGGAGCAGACTATCTCCGATACGCTCGGCTGGTGGAGACAGAAACTCGGAAACTACGGAACATCATTGGGCGTGTAAACACCCGCAGAAGAGGGAGTGAACAAAATGTCTGATATTAAGCTTACAAACGAGAAAATGCACACCTTCGACGGACACGAAAAGGTCGGGGTGTTCAAGTCGGGCGAGAAGCTGACTGACTTCGGCGAAAAGCAGAATGCCGCGAATGAAGTGCTTGCGGCAAATATAAACGACCTCATCGTGAGGGTATGCGCCCTCGAGGAGAAACAGCTCCATAACACCGAGGTCATGAAGAAGCTCGCGGAGGAGCTCGCCGCCTTCAAGAAGGAGCTCGACCGCCTGCGCCTCTCGGACAAGCTCAATACGAGCGCAGTCGAGCGCCTCAACAGGGCGATAAGCCTCGCGCAGGGCGATACGGAGCGCTGACGGCTGACGGCTATATAGTAAAAATGCCAAATATTGGTAACAAATCTGACAAAGGTCTTGACTTTGTTAAAGTTTTGTTATATTATATATGTATGTGGAACATTTAATGCATACCACTATTGCTGTCTTATCAACGGAGATATGCACAATCGCAGTCTCCGTTTCTTCATATTTGAGCTTCAAATGAAGGGAAGGTGCTATAATGGCAGAAGAGCTGATAGAAGAGCTTGAAAATAAGGTCGCCTTTACTATACCTGTATTCGGAGGCATACCTATCGCCGATTCCTGCGTCGTGACATGGATAATAATGGCTGTACTGGTACTGCTGTCCATAATATTCACGAGGAACCTGAAAAAAGTCCCGACGGGTGCGCAGTGCCTGCTCGAGTCGTTCATCGGGATGCTCGACAAGATGTTCACCGAGGCGCTCGGTGAGGGCGGAAAGAGGTATGTACCTATTCTCGAGACATTCATCCTCTACATAGGTGTGTCGAATATCATGGGTATATTCGGATTCGTGCCGCCGACTAAGGACGTAAACGTCACGGCTGCACTTGCGGGCATGGCTATCATACTCGTACAGGTCGCCTTCATACTCAAAAAGGGTCCGCTCAAATGGCTGAAGAGCTTCCTCAATCCGCTGAATGTGCTCGACCTCGTCACGCGCCCGCTGTCGCTGTGTATGCGACTCTTCGGAAACGTCCTCGCGGCGCACATCGTCATGGAGCTGATCAAGATAGCTATAAGAATGTATGTCCATGTCCCCGCGATAGGCGTGCCGCTCATCGCGAGCGCGTATTTCGACATCTTCGACGGTATTCTACAGGCTTATGTGTTCTCCTTCCTCACCTCGCTGTACCTCGCTGAGGCTATCGAGGAGGAAGAGGGTCACGATGGCAAAAAGCTGAAAAAACGCAAAAAACTTCACGGAGGTAATTGAATATGGGAGTTATCGCATTAGGCGCCGCTGTTGCTGTACTTACAGGCATTGGCGCAGGTATAGGAATCGGTATCGCGACCGCTAAGGCTACGGAGTCCATCGCCCGTCAGCCCGAGGCAAAGGGCGATATAAGAACTTCGCTCATCATCGGCTGTGCGCTCGCGGAGGCTACCGCTGTTTACGGCTTCGTTATCGCACTGCTGATAATCATCATGCTCGGAAGCAAGTAATTGTGTTCACAGAACGGGACGCCGTCCCCTACAGCACATAAATGGAGGTAAAATAAAATGGGAATCATCGCATTGGGCGCCGCTGTTGCCGTACTTACAGGCATAGGCGCAGGTATAGGAATCGGTATCGCGACCGCTAAGGCTACAGAGTCCATCGCTCGTCAGCCCGAGGCAAAGGGCGATATAAGAACTTCGCTCATCATCGGCTGCGCGCTCGCAGAGGCGACCGCCGTTTACGGCTTCGTTATAGCGCTCCTTATTATAATTATGCTCGGCAGCAAATAAGTCGGAGCAAAAAACTACATAAGGAGGGCAAATAATGCTTAAATTTGAATTCTGGAGCATTTTCGAGGCTGTTGCGAACATCATCATTCTGTTCATACTGCTCAGGATATTCCTCTTCAAGCCTATAAACAAGATGATGAACGAGCGCACCGAGTCCATTCAGAAGGATATCGACGACGCCGAAAAGGCAAGACAGGAGGCGGAGGAGCTCCGCCGCCAGTACTCCGACACTATCAGCGAGGCGAAGGAGGAGGCGAGCCGCATCATTATGAAGGCTCACGATGACGCCGAGACCGAGCGTTCCAATATAATACAGAAGTCGCATGAGGAGGCTGACGAGATAGTCAGCGCCGCAAGCGAGACTATCGAGAACGAGCGCAGACGCGTGCTCCAGCAGGCGCAGTCGCAGATAGCCGACCTCGCTATCGAAGCCGCGTCCAAGATAGTGGGCGAGAACCTCGACGACGAAAAGAACAGGAAGCTCGTAGATGCGTTCCTTTCCGAGGAGGGTAACAGGCAATGAGAGATTCCGATAAGGCTCTTGTAAAGGAGCTCGTCCGCCGCGATATCCCCCGCGAGGACATAATCACCGCGAAAACGGTGCTCGAGACCTGTCCCGACGTCGGAGATACGCTCTCGAACCCCCTCGTTACATACGACGAGAAGCACAATATAATCAGACAGCTCTTCCCCGACAGCCTCGAGCGCTTCATGTCTGCGGCAGTCCGTGACGGCGCTGTGGGCGAGCTCGGCGAGATATTCGAGGAATATGAGGCTGTGCTCCTCGAGAAGCAGGGCAGTATAAAGGCAGTAGTCCGCTATGTTACGCCGCTTACCGAGGCTCAGCAGGCTGATTTGAGAAAGTTCCTGATGGAGAGATTCGTCAAGGACGATGTCGACATAGAATACAAGCACGACCCCGATATAATCGGCGGCTTTATCCTCAACGCAGGCGACGTGGAGTACGACCGCAGTTACCGCACCAGCCTCCGCGCAATGCGCGAGATGATGCAGACAAAGGCGGCAGAGGTCGCAGAGAGCGGCAAGGAGAAGCTCTCGTCGGGCGATATCATATCCGTGCTCAAGACCGAGGTCAAGGACTTCGAGGTCAAGAGCGGCGCGACCGAAACAGGCTTCATTACGAGGCTCGGCGACGGTATCGCCACCGTTTACGGCATGAGCGGCGTTATGTACGGCGAGCTCGTCGAGTTCGAGACAGGCGTGCGCGGCATAGTGCAGAACCTCGAGGACAAGTCCGTGGGAATAGTCCTCCTCGGCGACGATTCGGGACTCTCGGAGGGCTCGACCGTTGTCCGCACAGGCAAGCGCGCAGGCGTAGGCGTCAGCGATGAGCTCCTCGGACGCGTAGTTGACGCACTCGGAGCGCCTATCGACGGTCTCGGACCTATCCGCGCGGACGACTACTTCCCGATAGAGCGCGAGGCTCCCGGAGTTATCGAGCGCAAGCCCGTAAGCGTGCCGCTCCAGACGGGTATACTCGCCATAGATTCGATGTTCCCGATAGGCAGAGGTCAGCGTGAGCTCATCATCGGCGACCGCCAGACGGGCAAGACCTCTATCGCCATAGATACTATCATCAACCAGAAGGGCAAGGACGTTATCTGCGTTTACGTCGCCATAGGACAGAAGTCCTCGACCGTCGCGCAGGTAGTGAATATGCTCAAGAAGTTCGGAGCTATGCCGTATACCGTCGTGGTATGCTCGTCGGCGAGCGACCAGGCTCCGTTCCAGTATATCGCCCCGTATTCGGGCACGGCTATAGCCGAGTATTTCATGTCGCAGGGCAAGGACGTCCTCATCGTGTACGACGACCTCTCCAAGCACGCCGTTGCATACCGTGCGATGTCGCTTCTGCTCCACCGTCCGCCCGGACGTGAAGCCTACCCCGGCGACGTATTCTACCTGCATTCGAGACTGCTCGAGCGTTCGAGCCGCCTCGACGACGAGCACGGCGGCGGCTCGCTGACCGCGCTCCCTATCATAGAGACGCTCGCGGGCGATATTTCGGCTTATATCCCGACCAACGTCATATCCATAACCGACGGTCAGATATTCCTCGAGAGCGAGCTGTTCAACTCGGGACAGCGCCCCGCCGTCAACTACGGACTCTCCGTATCGCGTGTCGGCGGCGCGGCTCAGACAAAGGCTATGAAGAAGGCGGCGGGAAATCTCCGTATCGACCTTGCGCAGTTCAAGGAAATGGAGATATTCACGCAGTTCTCGTCCGAGCTCGACCAGTCCACGGCGGAGCTACTCGCGCACGGACGTATGCTCACGGAGCTTCTCAAACAGCCCCTCTACAACCCCATGCCCCACTATAAGCAGGTAATACTGCTGTATGCGGCTCAGCACGGGCTCTTCGAGTATACCGCCCTCCCCGACCTGAAGGACTACGTCAACGACCTGATGACGTATATCGAGTCCTACGGTCAGGACATAATCTCCGAGATTGAGGAGAAGAAGGTGCTCGACGACGAGCTCGGCGAGCGTATCGAGCGCATCGTTACGGCGTTCGAGGAGTAAGGGGTGAGTCTATGCCCAATATCAGAGAGATTCGCGAGAGGATAGCGAGCATACAGCAGATTCTCAAAATTACGAATGCGATGTATCTCATATCCTCGTCAAAGCTGAAAAAGGCAAGAACGGCGCTCGATTCCACCGAGCCCTACTTCTATAAATTGCAGGAGACCATCGAGAGCGTGCTCGAGCACACTCCCCACACGCGCCAGCTCTTCTTCGACAGGCGCTCGGATATCCCCGACGAGAAGCGCAAAAAAGGCTATATCGTCATAACTGCCGACAAGGGTCTCTGCGGAAGCTATAACCACAATATCCTAAAATACGCGGAGCAGACCCTCGCGGAGGCTCCCGACATAGACAACTGCTACCTCTTCGTCATCGGTCAGGTGGGACGTATGTACTTCCAGCGCCGCAGGAATGCGGGCGGAAATGCCGCGGTAGACGGCGAGTTCCTCTATACCACGCAGAATCCCACGCTCTACCGTGCGCGTGAGATAGCCGAGCGCATCATCGAAAAGTTCGAGAAGCGCGAGCTCGATGAGGTATACGTGCTCTACACCGATATGGTCAACTCCAACCTGCAGGAGACCCGCACCGTGCGGCTTCTCCCGTTCGAGAGGCGGCATTTCGGCAAGGCTCCCGACGGCACGATGAAGAAGCTCCCGAAGGCGGCATTCCTGCCGTCACCTGAAAAGGTAATGGAGTACCTGATACCGAACTACGCAAAGGGCATCATATACGGCGCTATGGTCGAGGCGTTCTGCTGCGAGCAGCAGTCGCGCATGACCGCTATGGACGCCGCTACCACCAGCGCAAGGGAAATGATACACGACCTGTCGCTGATGTACAACCGCGCAAGACAGGCTGCCATAACTCAGGAAATTACTGAGGTCTGCGGCGGCGCGGCGAGCCTGAACAAATAATCATATACGGCACATAATAATTTGCGGACTGCCAAAGGCAGCCCCTACATAACGACCACGTAGGGAACGCCGCCCTCGGTGTTCCGCAAATTCCTGATAAACCGAAATTTAAGCCCATGTAGGGGCGCATTACAGCAAAGCTGCATATAGCATCGCAATCCAAATCAAAGATTTGGTGCGCTGCTTATCCGTGCGCCCGACAATAACGGCAAAACCAAGATACTGACGGGCGAGCGGAACTCGCCCCTACATAGATTTCTCAAAGGAGGAACACATATGAGCAAAATCGGCGAATTCCTGAAAGAGGCAGGAGTATTCTTCCTCGCGACGAATGACGGCGACCAGCCGAAGCTCCGTCCGCTCGGGGCATTCCTCGACAAGGACGGCAAGGTCATCTTCGGCGTCGGCGATTTCAAGGACGTGTACAAACAGCTCCTCGCGAACCCGAAATGCGAGATAGCCGCCTGCAAGAAGGACGGTCACTGGCTGAGATACACGGGCAAAGCCGTGTTCGAGACCGACGGCTCCTACGCCGAGGAAATGATAAAGGCGGCTCACCTCGAGATGATATACAACGAGACTACGGGCAACAAGCTCATGGCGTTCCATCTCGAGGACGCAAAGGCGGTCGACATCGCCATTATGGGAGAGGGCGTAAGCCTCCTCTGAAACAGCGCAGTATAACTGCTTGGAGGAATACCGCAATATGGAAAAAGGTAAGATAACTCAGGTCATCGGACCTGTTATAGACGTTGAGTTCCCCGCGGGAAAGCTCCCCATGATCAGGGACGCTCTCACCGTTGAGGTCGACGGCAGACGCCGCGTTATGGAGGTCGCTCAGCATATGGGCAACCACATCGTGCGCTGTATCATGCTCGCCACAAGTGAGGGACTCAGCAAGAATATGGAGGTCACTGCTACGGGCGCGTGCATACAGGTGCCCGTCGGCGAGCAGACCCTCGGACGTATGTTCAACGTCCTCGGCGAGCCTATCGACAAGAAGGGCGACGTCGTGACCGAGGAGAAATGGGGCATACACCGCAAGGCTCCGTCGTTTCAGGAGCAGAGCCCCGTTGTCGAGATACTCGAGACGGGCATCAAGGTCATCGACCTCATCGCGCCCTACGCTAAGGGCGGTAAAATAGGACTTTTCGGCGGCGCAGGCGTCGGCAAGACCGTCCTCATACAGGAGCTTATCCGCAATATCGCCACCGAGCACGGCGGCTATTCGATATTCACGGGTGTCGGCGAGCGCTCGCGTGAGGGCAACGACCTCTGGAACGAGATGCAGGAATCGGGCGTTATCAGCAAGACTACGCTTGTTTTCGGTCAGATGAACGAGCCGCCGGGCTCGCGTATGAGAGTCGCTCAGACGGGTCTGACTATGGCGGAGTACTTCCGCGACCGAGAGCACAAGGACGTCCTCCTCTTCATCGACAACATCTTCCGCTACGTACAGGCAGGCTCGGAGGTATCGGCTCTGCTCGGACGTATGCCGTCAGCTGTCGGCTATCAGCCCACGCTTGCCACTGAGGTCGGCGAGCTTCAGGAGCGCATCACCTCCACGAAGAACGGCTCTATCACGTCGGTACAGGCTGTCTACGTCCCCGCGGACGACCTCACAGACCCCGCTCCCGCGATAACCTTCGCCCACCTCGACGCGACTACCGTTCTCTCGCGTAAGATAGTCGAGCAGGGCATTTATCCCGCGGTAGACCCGCTCGAGTCGAACTCGCGTATCCTCGAGCCCGAGGTCGTGGGAGAAGACCACTACTACGTCGCAAGACGCACGCAGGAGCTTCTCCAGAAGTATAAGGAATTGCAGGATATCATCGCTATCCTCGGCATGGAGGAGCTCAGCGAGGAGGACAAGCAGACCGTTTACCGCGCAAGAAAGATACAGAAGTTCCTGTCACAGCCGTTCAACGTTGCCGAGAACTTCACGGGACTGAAGGGCAAATACGTCCCGCTCAAGGACACGATAGAGGGCTTCCGCGCCATAATCGAGGGCGAAATGGACAAATATCCCGAGGCGGCGTTCCTCATGGCGGGAACTATCGACGACGTGCTTGCGAAAGCCAAGCAGATAGGAGACGGAGAGTGAGCCTATGGCAAAGACCTTCTACCTTGAGATAATCGCCACGGACAGAGTTTTCTTCAAGGGCGATGTCGAGCACCTTGTCATAACCGCGATAGACGGACTTCTCGGCATACTCCCGGGACATGAGCCGCTTGTCACGTCGCTCCCGACGGGCGAGCTGAAATACATGGTGGACGGAGAGTGGCGATATGCCGCGATATCCGAGGGCTTCATACAGATAATGCCTGATAAGGCGGTAATTCTCGCGGATTCGTGCGAGCTCCCCGAGGAGATAGACATCAAGCGCGCCGAGGAGGCAAGGCTCCGTGCCGAGGAGCAGCTCCGCCAGAAGCAGAGCATTCAGGAGTATTACGAGACGCAGGCGGCGCTAAACCGCGCCATGAACCGTCTGAAAATATCGCAGAAGCATTTTAAGTAAGAGCTCAGCTTTTAGGGGCGGATAATATCCGCCCCTACTTAATTATGCATAATGCAACACTAAGTATGGCATAAGTTGTGCATATTTCAGAAATATGGGTATTGTTTTTCCAATATACTTGACTTTTAGCTTGAAATATAGTACAATAATTGTAATTGTCGCGGAGACTCACACCGAGGTCATCGTTTGCCCCGAATCAGCGTTTCCGTGTAAATTTCAGGACGTTCAAAGCTCCGTACAAAGGGCTCGGACGCTCATAAGTAATAGGAGGCACATGACCGTGAAAAAGACCGGCAGATCCACTTTCTTCATCGTCGTTGCTTTGATCGCGCTCTTTGCCGCTTCGGCTATCACAGGATTTGATTACATCTACGGTGATAACACGACAACGGTGATAAAGGGCGTTGACGATATCCGTCTCGGTATCGACATCAAGGGCGGCGTTGACGTTACCTTCGCTCCTGCGGGCGATTACGACGCTACCGACGAGCAGCTCGACGCTGCTACCGAGGTAATCAAGACTCGTCTCGCTTCGCTCGGTATCAACGATAACGAGCTCTACAGCGACGGCAAAAGCGACAGAATCATCGTTCGTTTCCCCTGGCAGGCAGGCGAGAGCAATTTCGACCCCGAGGCAGCCGTTAAGGAGCTCGGCGAAATGGCAGAGCTCACCTTCCGCAAGGGCACAGATACCACTACCGACGAGGACGGCAACGCTGTTCCTTCGGGCGAACTCGTAATAAGCGGTTCCGATATCGAATCGGCAGGCTACACCCAGCAGCCCGATTCCTACGGCAACTACGAGTGGGTAGTTACCCTCAAGCTCAACAGCGACGGAACAAGCAAGTTCGCTGCCGCAACATCTGAGCTCGCAGGCTCGTCCACACCTATCTCGATATGGATGGACAGCACAATGATATCCGCTCCCACTGTCAACAACGCTATCTCAAACGGCAACGCTGTCATCACAGGCAATTTCACAAGCGAGAGCGCTAAGAAGCTCGCCGACCAGATAAATTCGGGCGCGCTTCCCTTCAAGATAGAGACCAAGAGCTTCAAGACCATTTCGCCTACTATGGGTGAGGGCTCGCTCGACGCTATCCTCGTTGCAGCAGCTATCGCATTCGCACTCATCGCTGTATATATGATAGTCCTCTACCGCATCCCCGGTCTTGTAGCTGTAATAGCTCTTGTCGGACAGGTCGCAGGCTCTATCGCAGCCGTAACAGGCTGGTTCGGCTTCCAGCCCGGCTCTACGCTGACTATCCCCGGTATCGCAGGTATCATCCTCGCCGTTGGTATGGGCGTTGATGCCAACATCATCACAGGCGAGCGCATCAAGGAGGAGCTCCGCTCGGGCAAGTCGCTCGACGCCGCTATCCGCGTAGCCTACAAGAGAGCGTTCACCGCTATCCTCGACGGTAACATCACAAACGTTATCATCGCTATCATACTCATGGGTGCGTTCGGCGTTCCCTCGAGCTTCTTCTCGAAGATACTCAACAGAACGATATTCTTCATGTTCGGCGCTACTGCCGAGGGCGTTGTCTACTCATTCGGCTTCACCCTCCTCGCAGGCGTTATCTGCAACTTCATCTTCGGCGTATTCTTCTCCAGACTTATGGTAACATCACTTTCCAAATGGTCGGACAAAAAACCACTTTACGGAGGTGATGTAAAATGAGTAAAAAGAAAAAGTCAGATTCTCTGGCAGCAGCTTATAACGGAAAGGTATATGACTTCTGCTCCAAGAAGAAAATGATACTCATCATCGCGATATGCGTAGTAGTCGCACTAATCGCGGGCGCTCTCATCAGAGGCGTAAAGTTCGCTATCGAATTCAAGGGCGGCACGATGCTGACCTACTCCTACACGGGTGACCTCGACATCGACGCAGTTGACGCAGAAGTCGAAAAGCTCGTTGATTCAAACGTAAACGTAAGACGCGGCGAGAGCCTCGACTCCGACGGCTATCAGATAACTATCTCGTTCACATCGAAGGAGGGTCTCAACGCTGACGGACAGCACGAGCTGACCGAGAACCTCCGCGCGGCATTCCCCGACAACGAGCTCGAGCTCTTCGACTCGAACGACGTCAGCCCTTCATCGGGACGTGAGTTCCTCCTGAAGTGCCTGCTCGCTATGGTATTCGCAGCAGTGCTCATCATCATCTACATCGCTATCAGATTCAGCAGGATAGGCGGCTGGTCGGCAGGTATATGCTCGATATTCGCGCTCTGCCACGATATCCTTGTAGCTCTCGCGGTATCTATCATCTGCGGCTTTGAGTTCAACTCCAATATCGTTGCGGTAATCCTGACGATACTCGGTTACTCTATCAACAACACAATCGTTATCTACGACAGAATACGTGAGAACAGAACGCTCATGCCCAAGGCTTCGCTCAACGAACTTATCAATACGGGCTGCTCGCAGTCTCTCACACGTTCTATCAGAACCTCTATCACGACTATCGGCACAATGCTCGTCGTTACGATAGTAGTTCTCGTAAGCGGCTACACATCGCTCCTCAGCTTCTCTGTACCGCTTATGGCAGGTCTTATCTCGGGTACTTACTCATCGCTCTTCGTTGCACCTGTTACATGGTCATGGTGGAAGAAGGACGAGAGCAAGAAGAAGGAAAAGAAGGACTAAACAGCTAAGGGACGCTCAAGGGCGTCCCTTTTTTTGCGTCAGAACAAGCCCTGTACGTCCGCGAGGGTCAGCGTCGGCTGTAACGCGAGATTTATCCCGAAGGCTATCAGCTGAGACGCGCGCTCCGTCAGGCGGTCGATATCACGCGGCGTGACCAGCATATTCGGCAGCTCCGCGTCTATGTCCGCGTCCGTGTAGCTGCGCACTATCGTGTGCATATCGACCACTGTCGGCACGCCCACTGCTATCACGGGCACGCCCAGCTGTGCCTGCGAGAGCTCCCGCCGCGCGTTGGAGACGCCGCTTCCAGGGGATATGCCGCTGTCGGTTATCTGTATCGTCGTCCCGAGGCGGCTGATGTCCGAGCACGCGAGCGCGTCCGCCGCAATGACCGCGGACGGCTTTATCTCGGCGCATACCGCGCGTATAAGCTCTGCGGTCTCTATCCCCGTCTGCCCGAGGACTCCTCCCGCTACCGAGCTCACGCGCCGCAGCGACGTCAGAAAGCCCGCCTCCTCGTCCGTGAGCTCGTCGCGGAGGTGACGGGTCGCGAGCACCCGCTCAGCTATCCGCGGACCTATCGCATCGGGCGTGATATCGCGGTTTCCCAGTCCCACAACGAGCACCTCCCCGTCAGGTATCAGGCGGCGGAGCTCCTCCGCGAGCTCGGTCGCCATGTCCTCATATTCGTCGGAGAATCGGCTCAGGTCGCCGCTCTCGAGGGTGATATAGGTGCCGCGTCCCTTGCCGAGGGTATCGCGGCAGCTCTCGTCGGGTATGACTATCTCCGTGATGCCGAAGGCTCGTCCGCGGGTCGTGACAGTCACTCCCGCGGGGATATCGTCCGTCTGTATCTGCTCGACGGCAAGGTCCGTTCTGAAATCCATGCTTTTCCTCCTAAAAAGTTGTGCATATTGCTCTGAAACTCATCGGAATTGTCCGCTTATTGCTCCAATTTGCCTATTGCATTTTCCTGACAGAAATGGTATAATATTTACTGTCTCAGTAGGGGAGCTGTGCGTTGCAGTCCCCGCGCATACGTTTTCGTATGTTTATTATATGAAATAGACTGCGGATTATCCGCGGACACACTCAGGAGGTGTAACAAAATGCCGAACATTAAATCTGCAAAGAAGAGAGTTAAGGTCAATGCGACCAAGGCTGCTGCAAACAAGGCAAGAAAGTCCAATCTCAAGACTGTTATCAAGAAGGCTGACATCGCTTGCTCTACAGGTGCTGCTGACAAGGCAGAGGCTATCAAGGTAGCTATCAAGAAGGTTGATCAGGCTTGCGCTCACGGTCTTATGCACAAGAATAAGGCTGCAAGAAAGAAGTCTCAGCTCGCTAAGAAGCTCAACGCTGCTGACTAAGTCTTAAATAATAAATAAAAACACCCCTGTGTATCTCACAACACAGGGGATTTTTTTGCGTGCATAGACGTGCAGACGCGCCGAATGTGCGGGCATCAAGCCGCAAAAAAGCCGTAAAGAGCTCTCTTTACGGCTTTGCTTATTATTCAGCTTCGCTTTCGCTGTCCTCGGAGGCAGGTTCTGCCGACTCGGCTGTATCGGCGGTCTCCTGTCCGAGCTCCGTCTTCTCGTCCTTGCGGACGGTTACTATGAAGCCGTCGGAGTTATTTCCCGATATATCGTACTTGCATCCGCTCGGCACAGGCACCTTTGTCGTCTCCGAGCCGTCGTCGGAGGGCACATAGAATATCTCATAGTGCTTGCCGTCGTCGTCGGTGACCTCGAGGTGCTCGCCCTCGTACTTGTACTTGTCGCGCAGGAGGTCGATGTACTCCTCGAGACAGAGGTCGTTCTTCATCATGTAGGTCGCATGAGCTACGCCCACATAGCGGAAATGCCATGGCTCCGAGCGTATCTGCGTTATTTTTTCCTTACTCTCGGTATAGCGCACTACAAAGCCGTACTTGTAGCAGTTCTCGTTTATCCACGCGAAATCGCCTGTTCCCTGATAGTCGAGGTCGGTCGTCTCGGTGAAGTCGAACGCATAGCCCGTCTCGTGCTCGCTGTGACCTGCAAGAGCGGCACGCGGGTAGCCGTCCTCGTCGGTCTCGCCGTTATACCTCTCGTATATCTCCTGCTGATACTTCTTGGAGCGGTATGAACCGTATATCTGAAGCGTATCATTATTGTAGAGCTTGTAGAAGTCCTCTATCATATTTACCATGGGCTCATACACGGGGCGGAGGATAGTATACGTATTCTCGGCGACCGTGAAGGAGGTTATCCCGTTCTCGGTGTTCGAGTCGGCGATATTGACGAGGTCCTCGTCGCCGAGGCTGAAGTACTCGTTCTCGTTGTTGACGAGGATGAGCTCTCCGTAGAACTTCTGCTTGGTCGGCACCTCAGTGTGCGAGAAAACAATCTTGTCGGGGTCGGCGGAGACCTCCGCGGGCTCGGTGGTATCGATGTCCTGCGGCTCCTTGACATAGCTCGAGGACGGAACGGTCTTCATATTGTCATACGCATTGTATACGTTATAGCCTAAAGCTCCGAGAACGACCGCGCAAATAACGAGCTGGGTCAGATTCTTGGCTCTGTTTATACTTTTTTCTTTGTTTATATCCTTTGGCATCAACGTCATCTCCATTCTGCCGAAAATACGGCTGTCGGCTTCTTTTTGCGGATATCCGCACTACACGAGTCATATTATATCACACATTCCGCGAAAAATATAGTGTTTTGGACGTAACTTTGTATCAGTGACAAATAACATCGCCTGTTTTCTCTGACAAACAGTGCAATCTGCACATTGCGCGGAGTTGAAAAGCGGCTTCGTTTTACTATTTTGTATAGATTCGACAAAATATACTATTTGTGATTGTCATCTACGGAAAGTTGTACAAACGAGAGGTGTGTAATATGCTGTAATTCACAATCTTTTGCAAAATGCTTGAAAATATGACACTATGATGATATAATAAACTTGTATAGAATGCGCTTATGTGAAGTTCATCTGAACCGCTTTGCGGTCGGGTGGACGCATCTCCGCCTCCATACCATTTATACGAAGTAAGGAGTGATTTCAATGATCTGTCCGTCATGCGGAACAAATAATGAAAAGGGCTTCAAGTTCTGCGTAAAATGCGGAAGTAATCTTGAAAACCCTCAGGAAGTCAACTATGAACAGGTGGATATGGGCGGCTATCACACTGAAGAGGAGTTCAATTCCGCAAGCCGTGGATTCACGGTCGGAAACGGCACGTTCACGATAAACGACCGTTCGTCTGCTTCATCTTCATCTGACATTTACACCGCCGACGAGCTCAACGACACAGACGAGGAGTTCGATTTCAGTATGTACGACGAGCCGTTTATCCCGAGGCTCGATTCCGAAAGGCTCAATCTGCCGCAGGCGGGCAGCGAGCCGCTGCAGACACAGCCGCAGGGCTTCCCGCAGCAGACTCCCATGATGGGCGGCGTGCCGCAGCAGGGAGCTCCCGCGATGGGCGGTATACCTCAGCCGCAGGGCGCTCCTATGGGAGCGAACCCATATATGAACCAGCAGCCGCAGCCTGTTATGTACGGTCAGCCGCAGATAATCGGCTACGACCCCAACGGTATGCCGATATACAGCCAGCCGCAGCCCATGATGTACGCTCAGCCGCAGATAATCGGCTACGACCAGAACGGTATGCCCGTTTATGCTCAGGCTCCGCCTATCATCTACGGTCAGCCGCAGATAATCGGCTATGACCCCAACGGTATGCCGATATACAGCCAGCCGCAGCCCGTTATGTACGGTCAGCCGCAGATAATCGGCTACGACCCCAACGGTATGCCGATATATGCTCAGGCTCCGCCTATGCCCGCTCCCGAGCAGCAGGCTCAGCAGGCAGGTGTCGGTATGCAGGGTATCTCCGCTATGCCTTCTCCGCAGCCGCAGCAGGCGATGCAGGGTATGCCGACGATGCAGGGTATGCCTGCAATGACGCAGCAGGGCGCGAACAGTATGTACGGTATGCCCTCACTGCCCAAGGCTCCCGCTAAGTCCGAACAGGAGGAGCTCGTCGACGTTTCCGAGGACTTCTGGAAGTTCTTCGACGGCGGCGCCGCCACCAAGCACAAGGAAAGCGACCCCGAGGACTTCTTCGGCAAGTCGCGCGGCATGGGCGACCTCGGCGGACACAGCCGCAATGACAAGAAGAAAGCAAGCTATATGAGCGATACCCCTATCGTGGACGGCGGCAAGCTCGCCCATAACGATGCGGATAAGTTCAACAGATTCTATATGAGGCAGACCGATACCGTAAATGCGGACGACCTTGCCGAGAATATACACGTCAAGGCTCAGGACAAAATGGGCGTGACTCAGCAGGTCGACGCCGACAAGCTCTCGGAGAACCTGACGGGCAAATCCCGCATAACCATGTATACTGCGGGCGAAGCCAACGCCGATTCGCTCGAGGCTTACGTGCCCGAGCACAAGGAAGCGCTCATGGACGAGGATCTGCGCGCGGTAGAGGCTCTTCCGAAGAAGAAGAACCCCTACGAGAGCGAGCTCGACAAGATAGAGCTTCCCGAGTATATGCAGGCTAAGAAGACTGTGCGTGAGGAGACGATAGAGATACCGTCGATCCCGCAGGTCAGAATAGATTAATCATTATTTATAAAGGAGATTTTAAAGGTGAAGAAGTTTATCCAGGAATTCAAAGAATTCGCACTCAAGGGCAATGTCATGGACATGGCAGTCGGCGTCATCATCGGTGCCGCATTCGGTAACATCGTTTCCGCTCTCACGGACGATTTCATCAACCCCCTCATCGCTTCTATCGGAGGCGCAGAGATAGCGGGCAAGATAAAGCTCCCGTGGGTGAACTACGACGGGCTCGATACCGAGGCCATCACATCGCTCTGCCTCAACTACGGTCATTTCATCACAACAGTCATCAACTTCCTTATCATGGCATTCTGCATATTCCTCATGGTAAAGGCTGTTAACAAGCTCATGAGCATAGGCAAGAAGAAGGAGGCTGAAAAGCCTGCTGAGCCGCCGAAGGAAGAGGTGCTTCTCACTGAGATAAGAGACCTCCTCAAGGAGCAGAACGCTAAGAACGCTAAGTAAATACATACGACAAGGGCGCGGTGATGTCACCGCGCCTTTTGATTTGCAGGGGCGCATTACAGCAAAGCTGCATATAGCATCACAATCCAAATCAAAGATTTGGTGTGCTGCTTATCCGTGCGCCCGCGGACATTCGGGCACACGTCAAATTCTGACAGTATTTTTGCGAAATATCGCTTTTTTCTGTTGACAAGTTAATTGTTCTACTGTATAATTAAGGTAAGCATTGCCGTATTCGATACGGTATTAAAGGAGGTCTAAACTATGAAATGTTTATCATGCGGCTTTGAGCTCGATGATGACGCCGTTTTTTGCAGTCAGTGCGGCAAGAAGATAGAGCTTCCCGTTCAGGATATCGCAGAGGCTGTCACGGAGACTGTCGGCGAAGCTGCCGATGCTGTGTCCGAGGTCAAAGAGGCTGCAAAGCCCGTTGAAGCCGTTGAAAAGGCGGCAGACAAGGCTGAGGAAAAGGTCAGGGCGGTTGCAGAGGATATCAAGGAGGACGTTGCAGAGGCGGTTGTTGCCGAGCCCGTGCTCCCCGATACCAATGCCACCGTTGCCGCTATAGATGAGGCTCTCGAGGCGCTCAACTCTCAGGCGGAGGCTGCCGCTGAGACCGTAACTGAGGATATAAAGGACAAGGCAGAGGAAAAAGCTGCCGAGGTCAAGGAAAAGGCGGAGGAGACCGCTGAAAAGCTCGAAGACAAGGCAGAGGAGGTCAAGGAGGCGGCGGCTCCGAAGACTATCGCTCCCGAGATAAAGCCGCTGAAAAAGCGCGAGAAGCCGCAGTATGAGGCTCCCGCAGAGGCGGCAGCTCCCGCCGCTGAGACAGCCGCTCCGCTCTACACGCAGAATGAGATAGGCGGCGCAGCTCCGCAGTACGCGCAGCAGCAGTACGCTCCCTACAACGAGCAGTATGCAGCTCCGCAGCAGCCTGCACAGTCAGAGCCCGAGGCTCCCGCCAAGGTAGGCGCTCTCAGGATATCGTTTGCGGGCTTCATCGCGATACTGACCATAATTTTCCTCACGCTCGTCAGCCTGCTGTTCTGCGTGAGAATAGGCTGCTCGGGCAAGGTGCTCGAGAACCGCACAAAGAATATGAACATCAATACCGTCCTCGACGCCGACCTCGGCAAGCGGTCGCTGTCCGACGCGATATACAACGAGGTAGGCTTCGCCGACGCGTCGCATGACGAGGTCAGCAAGGCTGAGTTCAGGGTATATCTCTCAAAGACGAACCTGCTTCAGTATGCGGGCAGCTTCGTCAAGGACTATGCGGACTACTTCATCGAGGGCGATATCGCAGACCCGTCCGTTACAGCGAACGAAATGGCTGATTTCTTTGTTAATAACGACGTCGTTGCCCGCACTGTTCTGGACTGCGACCTCACAAACTCCGACTACAACAAGATACGCACAACGCTCGAGCTGAAGGATACGGCGGACAATTTCTCCATTGACAAGTGGAGCAAGAAGGCGCATTTCGACCTCGGCAATACGAGCTTCATCTTCTCGTATGTTGCGCTCGGCATCATTCTCGGACTCGTACTCGTGCTGCTGGTATGGATAGCTGTCATCGTCGACGGACGCGGCAAGCACATCGTGGGTATGTACGGCAGCGTATTCTCGTGCAGCGGCGGCATCGTATTTGCGGTCGGACTTGCGGCTGTTGCGGGCACTGCTATCGCGAACATAATCACAGGCTGGTTCATATTCTACCTCCTTGCATCGCTGCTGCTTCCCTTCGGAGTTATGGCGCTCGGAATAGGTGCGGCAGAGCTCCTGCTCGGCTTCATATTCAAGCGTATCAGACGCGGGATAAAGAATTCCGACAAGAGGAACAAGGCTGTTGAGAAGGCGCTCATGGGCGTCTGAGATACATAAAAAAGGAACGCTGAGGGCAGTCCCGAAGCGTTCCTTTTTTGTTGTGTGATGTTCAGGGGCACACGCTGCGCCCTGTCAGTTAGGCAGCGTGAACGTGCCCGCGCGCCATGTGCCGTCGGAGCCGATGACCGCCGAGAATGTCCTGTCCTCGGTGTAGGGACCGTCGCCCCACGCCGAAGCGTCGTAGTAGTCGCGGACGGTGAAATACAGCTCGTCGTCGGTCTTGCCGTCGAGGCTTATCACCTCGGACTTGATATATTCGATGTTAGTTCCGCGCTCGCCGCAGAGGCAGTATACCCTGCCGTTGCTGTCGAGGTAGGTCTCTTCGATGTGGTCGGGGTACTTCTCGCTGAACACCTTGTGGTAGTCAGCCTTGACGTCCGCAACGGAGTTGATGCCCTCCTGCGTAACGAGGTAGTACTGCCAGCCGTAATTGCCCTCGACGTACTGCGATTTATCGTATGAATACGGGCAGCCCACCGTGAATTTCAGGCTTGTCTCGTGTGCGGACTCGTACAGCGCCTGAGCTGCCGCGATGAGCGTAGCCTCGGACTGGTCGCCCGCGGGAGCGTCAAACACGATAGCGCCGCTTCCGTTGTTGTGGAAGACGGTGAGGTCAGCCCCCTCGGGAGCAGATGCGGGCTGTACGGCTGCATTTGTAGTGGTAGCGGGAACTGTTGCCTCTTCCGCGGCAGTTGTGACCTCAGCCTCGGGAGCAGCTTCCGTTGCTGCGACAGCCTCGGTGGTCGGCTGAGTCGTCTTCTGACCCGCGCTCTCCGATGTTACCTTGTCCCCGCATGAAGCGAGCCCGCAGAGCATGGCTGCTGCAATTACAGTGAGAATGTGCTTTTTCATATTTATCGTCCTTTCCTGTGAATTTCTGTGTTAATCGGGCTGTATGAATACTCCCGCGCGCCATACGCCGTCAGCATCATTGACCATCGTGAAATCGTGGTCATAGTCGGCGGTGCTGCCGCCCCACTGTGTGCCGTCGTAGTGATTGCAGATGGTAAACTTCATCTCGTCGCCGTCAGTGCCGTTGTAGCCGGTTATTTCCGAGCCCACGTATTCGATATCGCTGCCGCGTCCGCCGGGGGTACAATATACCCTGCCGTCCTCTTCCGTGAAGCAGGTATCTATTATTATGTTATAGTGGTATTTGGGGCTGAAGACCTTCCGATAGTCGGCGATGATATCGTCTTTGGAGTTCACACCCTCGTCCTTGATAAGGAAGTATTCCTGCTCGCGTCCGTCAATAGGGTCGGTTTTCTTTATTGATTCGCCGTTAGTGTCGATATCGTAGGGGAAGCTGCCCATAGCAAACGGCGTGTTGAACTTGTAGGCGGACTGGAACAGCGCCTGCGCTGCCGCCATAAGCGTCGCGTCGGACTGCTCTTCGACAGGCTTATCGAATACAACAGCACCGTCCTCATTATAGTGGAAAGCGGAGAGGTCTGCGCCCTCGGGAGTGTAATCGAGTTCTATCGGCGCTCCGACGGAAGCTGCGGCTGTCGCAGTTGTTGTAGCAGCTGCTGTGGTCGTTGCCGCTGCGGTAGTTGCCTCCTCGGTCGTAGTCGCAGAAGTTGTAGAAGCAGCGGTGGTCGGTGCAATGCTGTCAGTATCCGATGTCTTGTCTCCGCAGGAGCAGAGCCCGCAGAGAATAGCTGCTGAGATGATTGTCAAGATGTACTTTTTCATTTCGGTAGTCCTTTCCTATTCCTCTTCGTCGAGGTTGAAATCTATCGTGCCGTCGCTGACATTTACAGCGGCGCATATCACCTGTACCGTATCGCCGAGCCTGTAGGTCATGCCGCTGAACTTCTCGGTCAGCGCGACGGGCTCGGAGTAGTCGTACTCGCCCTCGGGGAGTGTGCGTATGTGGACAAGTCCCTCGACCGTATTCGGCAGCTCGGCGTAGAAGCCGTACTCCATAACGCCCGATATCTTGGCGGTGAAGCTCTCGCCGAGGTGCTGCTTCATGTATTCCGCCTTGTAGCAGTCCTCGCACTCGCGCTCTATCGCTACCGCGCGGAGCTCCGCATTCGTTGAGGTCTCCGCCGCCTTGACCGCGAAGCCGCTGTAGCGCTTGCTGAGCCATTCCTCGTTGTAGCCCGCGAGAATGTCCGTGATTATGCGGTGTATCGCGAGGTCGGGGTAGCGGCGTATCGGCGAGGTGAAGTGCGCGTAGTCCTCGAGCACGAGTCCGAAGTGACCGAGCGGCTCCTCGGAATACTTAGCCTTTGCCATCGAGCGGAGCACCATCATATTGACCGCCTCGAAGGCGTCGGAATCGCGTGCATTGTCGAGGATAGCGGCGGCGTGAGCGGGCTTGAACTCCTGAAAATGCGGGTACTCTATCCCCGCCTTTGTCAGCGCCTCGCAGAGCGCGGCAGTCTTCTCCTCGGGCGGAGCCTCGTGCACGCGGTACACGAACGGCACTTTTTTCTCTTTTGCGAGCTTCGCCGCGCACTCGTTCGCGGTGAGCATGAATTCCTCTATTATGCGCTCGGACTTGCCCCGCTCGCGCGGCTGTACGTCACAGCAGACGCCGTCCTCGCCTATGATGAGCTTGCTCTCGGTGGTCTCGAGCTCGGGCGCGTGACGTCTCTGCTTCTTCGCGATGAGCACGTCCGCGAGCTCGTTCATCAGCGGGAGCTCGTCCGATACGGAGCTGTATTTCTCGGTGATATCGGCGTCAGCCGTGCCCGCGAGGATAGCGTTTATCTCGGAGTACACGCCCTTCACGCGCGAGCGTATCACGCTCTTGCAGAAGCGGTAGCCGAGGATATTTCCCTCGCTGTCGAGCTCCGTGAACGCCGTCAGCGTGAGCCTGTCCTCGTCGGGATTGAGCGAGCAGATGCCGTTCGAGAGCTCCTTCGGGAGCATTGGTATGACCTTGTCGGCGTAGTATATGCTCGTACCGCGGCGCAGAGCCTCCTTGTCGAGCTCGCTGTTGCCCCTGACGTAGTGCGACACGTCCGCGATGTGGACTCCGAGCAGGTAGCCCCGCTCCGTCCGCGAGACGGACACAGCGTCGTCGAGGTCTTTGGATTCGGCGCTGTCTATGGTGAATATCGGCAGTCCGCGCAGGTCTTCGCGGTTGTTGAGGCTGAACTCCTGCACGCCGCCCTCGGAGATTTTCTTTGCTTCCTTGAGCGCCTCCGCGGGGAACTCCTCGGGAGCCCCGTGAATACGCAGTATCGCCTGCGCACAGGACGCGGCGAGCTCGCTGCTGCCGAAGACAGAGGTTATCCTGACCTTGTGCTCAGCGTGACGCCTTCCGCGGAAAGCGACCTCCGCGAGCACCTTGTCGCCCTCGGCAAACGGTACAGAGCCGTCCTTCACGATTATCATGTGGTTGCGCTGAGCGATATCGGGCACGAGGTAGAGCTCGCCGTCGGCTTCCTCTATCCTGCCCGTGAGCGCAGAGCTCCCGAAGCTGAGTATATCCGTAATCTCGCCCTCGGGCTCGCCGGTGCGCGAGGCTATATCCGCGATGAGCACTCTGTCGCCCGGCATCGCGCCGAGCATACACTTGCCGGGGATGAAGTATTCGACGCCGCTGTCGGTCATCGCGAAGCCGAACGTCCTGCTGAGGCGGGTCACCTCGCCGACGTGGAGGTTCAGGTCCTCGCAGAGCGCCGCCTTGACGCCCTTTCTGACGGTGATGACTCCCTCGTCGCGGAGCTCCGCGAACGCCGTCACAAAATTGTCCCTGTTGTTCTTTTTTGTGCGGCACTTGGTTTCGAGCTGTGATACGGGCATCGATTTCTTGTTGTTCTGCCGCAGGAAGGTGACTATCTTGTTCCTGTAGCTCTCTACGCTGAGAGCCGCGCCCTTTTTTTCAGGCGCTTTTTTCTTTGATTTTCCTGACATATCTTTCCTTTTCTTTCATAAAGTAAAATCGCCCCGTGACCTCAGTCACAGGGCGGAACGATCACTTTTTAACGAAGATCGGCACGATGTTGAGTGCGAGCGTGATAATGAATATCAGTATACCGAGCACTCTTGTTATCTTGGCGAGTATCGCCTCACGCGATCTGCCCTCGTTCTTGGTGTAGAACGAATCCGTGCTTGCGCCTGTGAGGGCGGCAGTCATGCTGTCCTGCGACTTCTGCTCCTGAGCAAGGCAGATGATTATCGTTATAACTGCGATGAGAAGGAGCACTGCTCCTCCGACGATTTCCCATACTTCCATTTTGTTGACCTCCGAAATATTATTGATATGAAACGACTTCCGCCGAATATTTCAATTAGCTTTACTATTATACCACAACGCCCCGCTGTTTGCAAGTGTCTGATAACAAGAAAGCGTGAGAAAAACCGCCGCCGTTTTTGGTGATTTTCCACAACAGGCATAATATCGCCGCCTGCTGAATATCCTTACAGTACCAACCAAAGGAGGCTCATCATGCAGGACAAGACCATCAAAAAAGACCACAACATCATCATCGAGAACCGCAAGAGCATGAGCGTTTCGGGCATCACCGACGTCGACAGCTTCGACGAGAAGGCTATCTGCCTGTACACTCAGCTCGGCGAGCTGACCGTGCAGGGGCGCGAGCTCCACATCGACGCCATGAGCGTCGAGACGGGCGATATGACCATAACAGGCGACATATGGGCTGTCGTCTACGGCGACCGCGACCGCAAGGGTCCTCTCTCCGCCCTCGGGAGGCTGTTCCGATGAACGTGCCCGAGACGTTCTTCTCCGTCCGCGAGGAGCTGACGCTGTTCGGGTTGTCGTGTCTCGCGGGAGCGGCGATAGGGCTGTGCTACGACGCGCTGAGGGCTCTGCGGATAGCAGTCCGCCACGGGATATGGCTCACCACCCTCGAGGATATCGGCTTCCTTGCGGCATATGCGGTGTTCCTGTCGGCGTTCGCGGCGGCTGAGGCTCGCGGAGAGCTCCGCCTGTACTACGTCCTCGGCAACGCTCTCGGCTTCATACTCTACTATTTCACCCTCGGGAGCGTCATCATCCGCCTCTTCGGCAAGCTCTACGGAGCTCTCGCCGCCCTTTTCCGACTTCTGACAGCTCCGCTGAGGCGGCTCTATGTACTTTTACGTAAAAAAGCAGGGGGCAAATTTGTGGGAAGTTCCAAAATTTTGCCAAAATTTAATAAAATGTTAAAATTACTATTGCCAAATCACCTGACATTGCGTTATAATAGTATGGAAAATAAAAAGAGAAAGAACGTGAATAACGTTGCCAAAAAAAATTAGAACAAAAATCAAAAAGAAAGGCTTGTTCAACCGCGGACTGTTCAATCTTGCAGCAGCAGTTGTAATAACAGTCTGTGCCGCGCTTATAATAACTACCGAAAGAGACTGCAGCGAAAAGGAAAAGGAACTTGCTCGTATACAGGCTAAGATAGACGCTTATAAGATCGAGAACGAGGATATGCGCAGAACGCTCGAAAGCGATGACCTCTCCGCATATATGGAAAAGATAGCCCTCGAGGAGAGAGGCTACGCTTATCCCAACGAACGCCGTTTCTACGACACATCAAGAGACTGACACGGATTTCGCATTAATGAGCAAGGAGTTTTGAAGCAGTATGCAGCTTGAGATCGGTAAGATATACACAGGCAAGGTAAAGGGCATCACACAGTACGGCGCCTTCGTCGACATCGACGGCGGCGGCAACGGCATGGTGCATATTTCCGAGATAGCCAATACATTCGTCAGCGAGATACGCGACCACCTCACCGAAGGGCAGGAGGTACGCGTGAAGGTCATAGGCATAAACGAGGCGGGCAAGGTCAGCCTCTCGATAAAGAAGGCTGCCGCGGAGACTGACGAGCCGCAGGATAAGCCTCAGCGTCCCGCGCCTCCGAGGGAGCGCAGGAGCAAGCCGAATGTGTGGGAGCCGAAGAAGGTAGTCCCGCAGTCGGAGATGACGTTCGAGGATATGATGTCGCACTTCAAGCAGTCCAGCGAGGAGCGCATCAGCGACCTCAAGCGCTGTACCGACAGAAAAAACGGCACAAGAAGAAAATAACGGAAACGAGGGCGTGGCAGGACAGCTGTCACGCCCTTTTATTGAGTATTGGAGAGCGAGTGGCTTGGTGTCCGCAGTGCGGACATTTTTTTATATATCGCGGTCAGGCGGTATATCAGCTATTCGCTTTTTACTTTTCCCCTCATATGAAAAATGAATGTTAAATCCATGTAAAATAAAGCCGTTTCCTATTGACTGCCTGTCCCGTCGGTGTATAATATAAGATAGAGAAATATAAAGGGAATTGTAAAAAACGCAAAATGAGGTAATTTTGTATGAACGGAACGGATTTTTCTATTTTCAACATCTTCACAATGCTCGGAGGACTCGCCTTCTTCCTCTACGGAATGAACGTAATGTCCACAGGTCTTGAGAAGCTGACGGGCGGTAAGCTCGAGGTAGCGCTCAAGAAAATGACATCGAACAAGTTCATGGCTATCATACTCGGTATGGTGGTCACGATAGCGATACAGTCATCGTCAGCGATGACCGTAATGCTCGTCGGCTTCGTAAACTCGGGACTTATGTCGCTGGAACAGACTGTCGGCGTATGCTTCGGCTCCGACATCGGTACTACGCTCACGGCTTGGATACTCAGCCTTGCAGGAGTTGACGGAAAGAACCCGTTCGTAAAAATGCTCAAGCCTACTTCGTTTGCGCCGATAGTCGCTATCATCGGTGTAATGCTGATAATGGGCGCAAAGAAGAACAAGCACAAGGATATAGGCCGTATCCTTGTCGGTTTTGCTATCATAATGACGGGTATGTCGCTGATGTCGGATTCGGTATCGCCACTTGCAAATTCACCGAAATTCCAGGAAATACTGACAGCCTTCCACAATCCTATCCTCGGCGTGCTCGTGGGCGCAGGATTCACCGGCATAATCCAGAGCTCTGCTGCTTCTGTCGGCATATTGCAGGCTTTCTCTCAGACTGGCGCTCTGACATACGGTATGGCGCTGCCGATAATCATGGGTCTGAACATAGGTACCTGCGTGACCGCACTCATTTCAAGTATCGGCGTAAACAAAAATGCAAAGAGAGTTGCTTGCATACACATTCTAATAAAGGTCCTCGGTACTCTGATACTGCTTCCTGTGGCGCTTATCCTTCAGCACGTTGTACAGCTCAGCATTTTTGACCAGACAGTTGGATTTGTCGGTATCGCTGTAATGCATTCAATATTCAATATTGCCACAACAATAATCCTTCTGCCCTTTACTCCAATGCTTGTCAAGCTGTCACGCATCATTGTCCGTGACAAGGAGGGCGGAGAGGCCGAGGTCGAGGAGAACCGCCTCAGAGGACTCGACGAGCGCTTCCTCAAGACTCCCGCGGTCGCAGTCGAGACCTGCCGCAGTACAACTATTGAAATGGCAAATATCACCAGCGAATCCATAAACGACGCGCTTGACCTCCTCGTGTCGGACTACAACGAGGAGAAGTGCCAGTCCGTCATAGAGGCGGAAGACCTCATCGACCACTACGAGGACAAGATAAACAGCTATCTCGTGCGCCTGTCCAAGAGCAGTGTCACGGGCAAGGACAGCCGCCGCGTATCGAAGATGATGCACTGCGTCGGCAACTTCGAGCGTATCTCCGACCACGCGGTCAACCTCATCGAGTCCGTGCAGGAGTGCAAGGAAAAGGGCATAAAGTTCTCTGATGAGTGCATAAACGAGCTGAAGGTCATATCCGAGGCTATCTCCGAGAACATCTCGATAGCGTTCAACGCCTATATCACCGACGACCTCGGCGCCGCTCACAAGGTAGAGCCGCTCGAGGAGGTCGTGGACAACCTCAGCACGGAGCTCAAGAACCGCCATATCCGTCGTCTCCAGAACGACGAGTGTACGGTAGAGCTCGGCTACATCTTCCAGGATATACTGACCAATCTCGAGCGTATTTCCGACCACTGTTCAAATATTGCGGGCTGTCTTATCGAGACAGACGAGAAGACCAACCTCCACGCGTATCTCCACGACGTCAAGGAGAACGACGAGACTTTCCGCAACGAGTACCGCGTGTACTCCGAGAGGTACTTCGCCAAGCTCGACGATGTTATCGCACACGAAGCATAAGGAGCAGGACGCTCCAATGATAAAAAAACCGAGCCTGATTTAGGCTGCTCCCCTTAACGGAAAAAGCGGGCTACCGAGCCGTAAAGTAACGGCTCATATTTGGTAACCTGCGATTCCGCCAAAGGGGGCTCCCCTTTCAGGCTCGGTTTTTGCTTTATTCAGCGGCGATACCGATTTTCTCGCCGTATTTGACCACTGTCTCGAAGCCCTCCGCCGTGTTTTTCAGCAGGTCGGGGTCGGGGACTATGGCGTCACGCTCGAAGAGGAGCACGATTGTCGAGCCGCCGAACTCGAATCTGCCCTTTTCCTCGCCGCGCACGAACTCGTGAACGCCGTGTCGGTTGCAGATGCGTCCGACGAGCATCGCTCCGACCTCTATCTGCGCGACGTCGCCGAAGTTATCGGTGTGCAGGACGGTGTACTCGCGGGAGTTGCGCTTGTAGATGTTGTAGCGCTTCATTGCTATGGGGTTGACCGTGTGGAGCTCGCCCGCGATGAACACATTGTCGGACTTCCTGCCGCTGTCTATGTAGCAGTAGCGGTGGTAGTCGTCGACCTCAAGGCGGAAGATACAGCAGTACCCGCCCTCGAACCTCCTCGCGAGGAAGCTGTTTTTCAGCAGGTCGCAGACGCGGTAGTGCGAGCCCTTTATCGCGAACACGCTCCCGCTGTCTATCCTGTAGACGGACAGCTTCGAGTCGCACGGGCTGATGAGGTGGCTCGGGACGCGGTCTATCGGGCGCTTTTCGGGTTTTATCCTGCGCGTGAAGAACTGGTTATAGGAGCGGAAGTCCCGCATGATGTACTGCGAGGTGTCGATGCCGTTTTTGCGGATAAACGGTGCTATCAGCGGCTTTGAGAGCGGCGAGTCCATATACAGCCCTGCCGCCTTTGACACTGCGGGCAGGGTCAGCACTTTCAGCAGACACCTTCCATATGCCGTATCATAGAGCTTTTTCAGCAGTTCGTTCTGCTTATGGTTGGTGACGATTATCTCACCTGTTCGTTTCTTTATCATTAGTCCCTCTTTGCGTTCGCAAGCATGAGCTTGATGCGGTTCTCCTGATTTACGCGCGTTGCGCCCGGGTCGTAGTCGATAGCGACGATGTTGGCGTTGGGATTATCCTGCTTTATCGCGCGGCTCATGCCCTTTGCGACGATGTGGTTGGGCAGACAGCCGAACGGTTGAGTGCAGATGATGTTGTCCACGCCCGACTGCGCGAGTGCCGCCATTTCCGCGGGGATAAGCCAGCCCTCGCCCATTACCACGCCCTGACTGATGTACTTGTCGGCGAGGTGACGGAGGTGCTCAAAGTCATGGAGCGGCTCGAAGCTGCCCTGTTCCTTCATCATCTTTATGAGTTCCTTCTGCTTGGAGTATATGAGCTTGTAGCCGAGCTTGTATATGCGCGACTGGGTGCTCTTGTTGTCGTAGAATTCGGCGTCGGTGAACGTGCCCGAAGCGCAGTACATGACGAATTCAAGCAGAGACGGCACTACGGGCTCACAGCCCTCCGAGAGCAGGAAGTCCTCGAGGTGGTTGTTCGCGAGCGGCGAGTACTTGACGTATATCTCGCCGACTATGCCGACGCGAATCTTTTTCTTGTCCGAGAGCTTGATAGAGCCGAAATCATTGAGTATCTGCGGGTAGAGCTTCTTTGTTTTCAGGTATTCGCGGCTTCCCTTGCGGAAGATGTCGCCGAGCCGAGCCTGCCACTTGTCGAGCATAGCCTTCGCCTCGCCCTTGTTTATCTCGTAGGTGCGGCACTTGTTGTAGCAGGTCATGAGCAGGTCGCCGTAGAGCACCGCGTACAGCAGTCTCAGGAACATCGGCGCGGTTATCCTGAACGCGCTGTCCTTTTCGAGTCCGCTGAAGTTGAGCGACACGACGGGCACCTGCGGGTAATTCTTGGCAACAGCCTTTCTTAGCAGGTGAATATAGTTCGAGGCGCGGCAGCCTCCGCCCGTCTGTGTTATCATGAGAGCGGTGGTATTCGGGTCGTACTTGCCGCTGTTGAGCGCGTCCATGAACTGACCTATTACCAGCAGAGCGGGGTAGCAGGCGTCATTGTGGACGTTTTTGAGTCCCTCGTCGACCACGGCGCGGGAGTCGTTCTCGAGCAGCTCGACCTTGTAGCCCTTGTGCTCGAAAATAGCCATGAGCAGCCTGAAATGCACGGGCAGCATATTGGGGACGAGGATAGTGTGGGTCTTTATCATATCCTCGGTGAATCTAACGTAGTCAGCCATTCTGTTCTCCTTGTCCGCGGCGGTCGGAGCTTACGGAGGTACTGCCCTCCATAGCGGCGACGAGGCTGCGCAGTCTTATGCGAGCGGCGCCGAGGTTGTTTATCTCGTCTATTTTGAGCTGCGTGTACAGCTTGCCCTTGCTCTCGAGTATGGAGCGCACCTCGTCGCTGGTGACGGCGTCGATGCCGCAGCCGAACGACACGAGCTGTATCAGCTGCATATCGGGCTGGGTGGTGACGTATTCCGCCGCCTTGTAGAGACGGGCGTGATACGTCCACTGGTTGAGCACGCCGAGCTTGGGCGTATGTGCGAGCTGTGCGACGCTGTCCTCGGTGACTACAGCCATTCCGAGGCTTGTCACGAGCTTGTGTATGCCGTGGTTTATCTCCTTGTCGATGTGGTAGGGACGTCCCGCGAGCACGATTATCTTGCGGTTTTCCTCGCGTGCCTGACGTATGATGTCGTCAGCCTTAGCAGCGATGTCCTTGTGGTAGCGGTCGAGCGCCGCATACGCCTTGTCGACTGCCGCCGCGACCTTGCCCTTGATATTGAAGCGCTTGAGCGACTCCTTCATGACTCTCACCACGTTCTTGCGGATATTGAGGTCCATATACGGGTGGATGAAGTTCTGCTCGCTGAGGCGCGGGTTGTTCCTGAGCAGGAGCTCGGGGTAGTACGCGACAACGGGGCAGTTGAAATGGTTATCCGAGTCGCCCTCGTCGATGTTGTAGCTCATGCAGGGGTAGAAGATGAAGTCGACGCCCTTGTCGAGGAGGTCTTCGATGTGACCGTGCGTGAGCTTCGCGGGGTAGCACACCGTATCGGAGGCTATCGTATGCTGTCCGAGGTAGTACATCTCGCGCGAGCTCTCGCCGCTGAACACGACTTCGAAGCCGAGCTCGGTGAAGAGCGCGTGCCAGAAGGGCATCTGCTCGTAGAAGCTGAGAGCGAGCGGCAGTCCGACCTTTGCTATCGGGCGGACGGGCTGACCCGTCTTTTCGAGCGCGAGGATACTGCTGTATTTGTACTCGACGAGGTTGGGAACATTGTTCTTTTTCGCCTTTCCACCGCCCTTTTCACAGCGGTTGCCCGAGATGAAGTTCCTGCCCTTGCCGAAGCTGATGACGTTGAGCTGACAGTTCGCGGTACAGCCTCCGCACTGCACGGAGCGCGAAGTATAGGCGAACGTCGCGAGTTCGTCCTTGGAGATGAGGGTGGATTCGCCCGTCGTTCTCTCCTTGGCGTAGAGCGCGCAGCCGAAAGCTCCCATAAGTCCCGAAATAGCGGGACGTATAACGTTGCGTCCGAGCTCCTTCTCGAACGAGCGGAGCACTGCGTCATTGAGGAAGGTGCCGCCCTGCACGACGATGTTCTTACCGAGCTCGTCGGGAGAATTCGCGCGTATTACCTTATAAATGGCGTTCTTGATTATGGACGAGGACAGTCCTGCGGAGATGTCCTCGACGGACGCGCCGTCCTTCTGCGCCTGCTTTACGGAGCTGTTCATGAAGACAGTGCAGCGCGAGCCGAGGTCGACGGGGTGCTCGGCGAAGAGACCGAGCTGCGAGAATTCGGCGATATTGTAGCCGAGCGCCATTGCAAAGGTCTGTATGAACGAGCCGCAGCCCGACGAGCACGCCTCGTTGAGCATGATGCTGTCGATGCTGTGGTTCTTGATTCGGAAGCACTTGATGTCCTGACCGCCGATGTCGATGATGAAGTCGACGTCGGGGCAGAAGTAAGCCGCCGCCTTGAAGTGGGCGACCGTCTCGACTATGCCGTGGTCGACGGAGAGACCCGCCTTGATGAGGTCCTCGCCGTAGCCCGTTACAGCCGAGCCTTTTATCGTGATATCGGGGTTCATTGCCTCGTAGATGTTGCGGAGCTGCTCCGCTATCTTGTCGAGAGGCTGACCCTGATTCGAGCTGTAGTAGTGGAAGAGTATGCGCCCGTCGTCGGTGATGAGGACGAGCTTTGTCGTGGTCGAGCCCGCGTCTATGCCGAGGTATGCGTCACCCTTATATGTACGTATATCGGCGTATCCGAGGTCGCACTTCTTGTGGCGCTCGATGAACTCGTCGTACTCGGCGTGCGAGCGGAAGAGCGGCTCGCCAGTGACGATGTCGTCGGACGCCTTTGCGTTCTTTATCTTGTTGAGGATGTCGACGATGTGCCACGAATCGCCCGACTGAGCGGCATACACAGCACAGCCGTAAGCCACGAAAACGGGACCGTCCTCGGGGAAGACGGCGTGCTCCTCGTCGAGCCCGAGGGTCTTGACGAAGGCGTTCTGCAAGCCCTTGAGGAAGTGGAGCGGTCCGCCGAGGAAGAGCACCTTGCCCTCAATGGTGCGTCCCTGCGCGAGACCCGACACTGTCTGGTCGACAACGGCTTGGAAAATGCTTGCGGCGACGTCCTCGCGGCGTGCGCCCTGATTGAGAAGCGGCTGTATATCTGACTTTGCGAATACTCCGCAGCGCGAGGCAATGGGGTAGACCTTCTGCGCGCGCAGGGACAGCTCGTCGAGCTGGTCCGCCGTGATGCCGAGCAGGGTAGCCATCTGGTCGATGAAAGCGCCCGTACCTCCCGCACAGGAGCCGTTCATGCGCTGTTCTACGCCGCCTGTGAGGAAGATTATCTTCGCGTCCTCGCCGCCGAGCTCAATAACAGCGTCAGCGTCGGGCTGCTTGTTCTTGACCGCAAGGAATGCGGCGTGGACCTCCTGCACGAAGGGAATCTCCGCGGAGTTGGCGAGTCCGAGACCTGCCGAGCCCGTGATGCAGACGGTGAACTCGGCGTCGGGGTAGTCCGCCTGTATCAGCTTGAGCTGGTCGGTGACGGTCTCCTTGACGCGCGAAAGGTGGCGCTGATATTTGGAGTAGAGTATATTGCCGTCAGAGTCGATGATGACGGTCTTTACGGTAGTCGAGCCGACGTCGATACCGAGAGAGAGCATATTCGCCATTTTATTACCTCGTGATAGTATTTCTCCGCTCGCGGGAGATTCGCATTTTCCTTATACGTAATCATAGTAATTATACTACATTCCCGCAGAAAAATAAAGTGGAAAATAATATTTTTCATCAAAATTTCGTAAAATGGCAGTTTTTTACAAAAATGTTCCAAGAAACGGCGTTTTTGTATTGAATTGTAGGGGGACGGCGCCTGAAAATCGAAGGGGTGCATTACAGCAAAGCTGCATATAGCCTCACAATCCAAATCGAAGATTTGGTGTGCTGCTTATCCGTGCGCCCGATAATCGCCGACATATTAGCGGGCGAGCGGAACTCGCCCCTACAAAATGAAACCGCATTCAACCGCAGGGACGTCGTCCGCGGCATTTATTTTGATAGTTTGACTATCACTATGACGTTGCGTCAGGGTTGCAGTTCAAATTCAAAAAATCATTCGATAAACCCGAAAAGACGCGCCAATTTCTCGCAGACCTCGTCGCGCGTGTCCGTGCCGTCGTCCTCCCTGACAAGGGTGAAAAAACCGCTGTTTGCGTACTCGTCGTAGTGCTCCCTGCTGTTTATCAGAGCCAGTCCGCGCCTATAATTCGCCATTACAGCCTCGCTGTCCTCACAGCTCTCAATCACGCTCAGTATGTACTGCTTTTCAGGGTCGGAGCGGTCGAAAAAACGCTCCACACTCATGCTCGTTGGTGACAGCATGACCGCTACATGGCTATAATCCGATATTTCACGCAGTACATCAAGCGGCAGGTTCGTGTCGACGATGACCCTCCCCTGCGACGCTCGCGCGATGAGTTCCGCGACCTCGAATCCCGCCGCTTCTCTGCCTGTGTTGTACATCCAGCGCTCGTATTCCTCGGGCGTGCGTGTGACAAAGTCCCTGAAATCGGCGAGTCCCCTGATGTAACAGAGGTCGGGCTGTAATGTCGGCTCTGCGACCTTGTTCGAGACCTCCGCGAAGTAGTTCTCGCCGCAGAAAATGAGCCCGTAGCGCTCCGCCAGCAGCCTGACTGCCGTGGATTTTCCCGCGTAGGCTGTGCCCGTGATGAAGTACACGTTCCTCAGATAATAGCGTAGAATGTTGTTTTCAATATGCATTGCGCACCTCCTCTTTTTTACCCGATTGTACCATTTTACGCCGTTTTTGTCAACCTTCGCGGCGCTGAGCTCCCGCGCAAAAGAAAATGCTTGACAACTCCCGCGCAATGGTGTATAATATTACTGTTGAGTCCGCAGAGCAGCGCTTTTGCTGACCGTATATGCGCAGGTCTCAGACTGATTATAAAGCGACAGCCGTGCAAATCCTTACATAAAATTAAATATTTAACGCTGGAATAGCTCAGTTGGTAGAGCAGCGCATTCGTAATGCGCAGGTCTCGGACTGAAAATAAAGCGACAGCCGTGCAGCACCCTTACAAATTTAAAAATTTAATAATGCTTGTGTAGCACAGTTGGTAGTGCAGCGCATTCGTAATGCGCAGGTCTCGGACTGAAAATAAAGCGACAACCGTGCAGCACCCTTACAAATTTAAAAATTTAATAATGCTTGTGTAGCACAGTTGGTAGAGCAGCGCATTCGTAATGCGCAGGTCTCGGACTGAAAATAAAGCGACCGCCGTGTAGCACCCTTACAAATTCAAAAATTTAATATGCTTGTGTAGCACAGTTGGTAGTGCAGCTCATTCGTAATGAGCAGGTCTCGGACTGATTATAAAGCGACAGCCGTGCAAATCCTTACATAAAATTAAATATTTAACGCTGGAATAGCTCAGTTGGTAGAGCAGCGCATTCGTAATGCGCAGGTCGCGTGTTCAAGTCACGTTTCCAGCTCCACAAGAAAACCGCTTAGAATAGACTTCTAAGCGGTTTTGTTTTGTCTCCCTTTTATTTTGACCTCGAATTATAAATAAAGCGACAATTGATGAAATATCACATTTATTCGATTGCTTGATATACAGATAAGACCGACTGCTCTCACAATCGGTCTCATTCTATACTCTATTATTGCAACATTTTAATCAGGCTGCTGGCTGTTCTTCTTCATTCCCACTTTGATCGGCGCTTTCGTACATCTTATCGGTCTTTCCTATTTCATCTGTAAGGTCAGAACCGTCATATGTAACGCTTGTCTCGCAGCTTTCAATAACGCTGTTCTCAGCACGGCCTGCAACTGCGCCCGGAGTTACAGCGCCTGTAATCTCGCCATTAACAGAGCAGTCGATTATCCTGAACGCAGTTTCTTCTCCATAGTAATAAAGTCCTGTACCGATAAGTCCTCCAACATGAGTTGCGTTCGGCACATTCATTTTCACAGTAACCTTGCAGTTCTTGATAATACCAGGATATTCATGAGTTTCAACACCCTCAGTTGCAAGAGCTACATCACCTTTTGAATGTGTTCCGCTGTATCCGCAGAGACCGCCGATAGCGTGACCGTCCTTTGCTGAGATTATCTCAACATCGACTGTACAATCGCTGACACTGTCCATCATTTCAAGGCAGCCTGCAATGCCGCCAAGTCCTACAGGTTCATTGCCCTCTGCAACGATCTTTCCCTTTGCTGTGCAATTTTCCATAGTACCGCCGAAGCTTCCTCCTATGATAAGACCGCCGCACTCCGCAACATCACACTGGATTATCCTGCCTGATGAGAAATCATTATCGCCGAGAACTTTTACTGTAGTGCCGTCCACCTTGCAGTCGTGAACGTGCTTTGTAGAACCGCCTGCAATACCGCCTACAGCATTTACACCTGCAATTTCGTTTTTGCCTGTAAGGACAACATCGTGTATTTCGCCCATATTATAGCCTACAACGCCGCCCACAGCCATTGAATACGTATCAGTACAATGGATGTTGATATTTTCGGCAGTAAGATTCTTCACTTCGCCAAGGTTCATACCGATTATGCCAGCGCCGCAAACAGGAGTATCCGTTGTATATGTTACGTTTGATATCTTGTGTCCCTGACCGTCGAATACTCCCTGAAACATACAGGAATAATCGCTCATATCGTCAAGATTCATTGTTCCGATAGGTGTCCACTCAATATCAGTGCAGTCGATATCGTCGGTAAGTACAACTGTTTTTCCTGTATAACCGCCCATTGAACCGTCAGAGACGCTCTTTGCAAAAGCTGTTAGCTCCTCAGCTGTTCCTATCTCGATCTTATCACCGCTTTCCTGTTCGGTCATTTCAGAGAGGTTTTCCTCTGTGAAAAGTGCGATGCAGTCGCTGATGAGCTTTTCATCGCAGTCGGCAGGTATACCTGCTGCCAGCCAGTAAGCATAAGCGCCCTTGTCGTACTCAGCAAGAGCGTCCATATCACTTCCGTAACGGAATTCAATGTGATATGTTGAAGCAGGAGTATCGGGCATCATCAGGAAGTATCTGAACTCGCCTGCGTCCTTATCTGAGGTCTCATAGAGATAGCCGTCCATCATGCCGCCCAAAGAAAAGTCCTTAACGAATTTGTATTCGTGCTCGAACACCTTTTTGCCGCTGTCATCAAGTCCCGAAATCTTACTGCCGTTAAATACGAACTGCTTTACGCCGTTTATGAAAAAGCAGTCGAACTGAATATTTTCAGTGTTTGTATAAGCCTTTACAGCTTCCTCGCCATAAACAGTACCCATACAAGCATTTTTCAGCATTTCTGCGGTGCTCTCAGCCATATCCTTGCTTACGAATTTTTCACAGTTATCAAGCCATATCTGATCGTATTTAGGATCACTGATAACAGTGAAAAGCTCGTCATAAGTGCCCTTTACATCTTCAAGAAGCTGATCAGCGGGTGAAAGCTTTTCGGCTACAGTTGTTGTCTCTGTTTTAGCAGAGTCTGATTTGCTTGTTTCAGAACCGCAGGCACATAATGATACTGCCATTGCAAGAACTGCTGATATAGTTAGTAACCTTTTCATTTAATTCCTCCTATTGTTATATAAGGCTAACTTAAGCGTCAAATAATAAGCAAAGAGCTTATTACTACTCCTTGCTGTATTTGCACCGTTGTATATATTATCACAGAGCAATTTTAATGTCAATATACCATAAAGATTTTTGTTAGACTATACAAACATACTTGATCATGCTTTTAGTTTTTTATGGGTTACTCCATGTTAGGCAATCGTATATCTTCAAAATAATACTTGACAAAATCAACTGTGTATCATACGATAGGAATTCTTTTTTAGCCATAATGCCTATTTTGAAAAAACACAATTGCGGGACTTGACAAATCGGTTACCATATGCTAATATGATAAACGGATTATCGGTAATACAGATTTCAATGAGAGGAGGATACCTATGTCAGTTCCCGATAAAAGTATCGACCCACGACTGCTTGCCAGTGCGGAAGCGGAATTTCTGGACAAGGGATTCATCAAGGCAGAACTGAAAACGATCTGCGAGAATGCCGGTATCACCACGGGCGCAGTCTACAAGCGTTATAAGGGCAAAGAGGACTTATTCTGTGCCGTTGTTGACAATATAGCCGAACAGCTTGATTTATTTTTAAAGAAACGCTCAGGGCTAGACTTTTCTGTGCTTTCGGATAAGGAGATATACGATTCATGGCAGATGACCTATGATTCGATGTTACCGCTGTTCAGCTTGCTGTATCAGCATCGTGATACATTCACTCTGCTGATAGATAAGGCAGCAGGGACACGTTACGAGAATTTCAACCATGAATATGTCACGAAAATGAGCTATGCCTATGAGCAGTTCTACGCCGAAGCAAAAAAACGAGGACTTGCCAAAGCAGAAGTCTCAAGAGAGGAATTTCATGTTCTGATCTCATCCTTCTGGACGTGCGTCTGTGAGCCGATCATCCATGATATGTCATGGGAGCAGATCAAGGAACATTGCAGGGTGGTGTGCCGGTTCTTCAACTGGGGCGATGTTATCATGCTAAGGAAAGGAAATGCGTAATGTTCAGTAAGATAAAGCCCTATATGGGCAATTATGTCAGATATACCTATGCGGCGCTGGCGACGATGATCATCGCTCTTATCGCCTATACAGTACCGTTTTTTATGGTGTACCGTATCATCAGACCGCTGATAGTTGGCGAAACACTGTCAGCAAGTTATTTAGCGATACATATCGCTATTATTTTTGTATTTGAGTTAGTGTATGCTTACTTATATGTGCTGGGATTGAAATTCTCCCACATCTCTGCATTCAATACGCTGAAAAATCTTCGCATATCCTTGCAGAAGAAGCTTGAACGTCAGCCGCTCGGAACTATCCACGACATGGGAAATGGTAGGATAAAAAAGCTGTTCACTGACGATATCGAGCAGGTCGAGCTGTTGCTGGCACACGCTATCCCCGAGGGTATCGCGAATCTGTCTATGGCACTTATCGCAATAATTTGTATGTTTTTCGCTGACTGGAAGCTGGCTCTGCTTTCTCTCTGTTCTCTGCCGCTCGGACTGTTTGCAATGGGCATGATGTTCAAGGCGGGTATGGCAAAAATGAACGACTATTACACTGCCGCCGCGAAAATGAATGCAACGATAATTGAATATGTCAACGGCATGGAGGTCGTCAAGGTGTTCGGTCGGGACGGCGAATCCTACAAGCGATACGAAAACGACATCAAAAGCTACCGCGATTTCACGCTTGCATGGTATAAGATATGCTGGCCGTGGATGGCACTTTACAGCGCACTCATACCGTGTGTGGCACTGGTCATGCTGCCCGTGGGGACGCACCTTGTTATAAATGACGCGTCCACTCTTGCCGACCTTGTGCTTGTGTTCTGCCTGACGCTGTCTATCGGCGTGCCGCTACTCAAGGCTCTGAACTTTGCAGGCAAATTTCCTCAGCTCAATTACAAGGTTGACGAGATAGAAAAGGCTATGGACAATGCGCCGCTGAAAGCGAATGACAACGCATTTTCAGGCGATTCGCATATCGTTAGGTTTGAAGATGTTCGTTTCGCCTATAAGGAACAGGAGGTGCTGCACGGCGTGTCACTCGAGCTTGGCGAGGGTACGCTCACCGCTCTTGTGGGAGAATCGGGCAGCGGTAAATCTACCCTTGCGAAGCTGCTTGTTCATTATTACGACTTGAACAGCGGAACGATCACGCTTGGCGGTCAGGACATTACAGACATGAGCATTGAGGCGCTGAATGACAATATCTCTTATGTATCTCAGGAGCAGTTTTTGTTCAATACAACGCTGTATGATAATATCCTCATAGGAAAGCCCGACGCCAGTCGTGAAGAAGTATTGTCAGCGGCAGAAAAAGCACAGTGCAGCGAATTCCTTGCGCGTCTGCCAAAGGGTATCGACACAATGGCAGGTGACGGCGGCAAGCAGCTCTCGGGTGGTGAACGGCAGCGTATTTCCCTTGCGAGAGCGATACTTAAAAACGCTCCCGTTATCGTACTCGACGAGGCAACAGCTTTCATTGATCCTGAGAATGAGGAGAAAATGAATGCTGCGATTGGTGAGATTATCAAAGGCAAAACCGTTCTTGTCATTGCGCACCGTTTGCAGACAATCGTGAATGCTGACAAAATATGCGTGATGAAGAACGGAAATATCATCGCCGCAGACAGGCATGACAAGCTCCTGCAAAGCTGTGCAGAATATCAGAAACTCTGGAACAGCAGTGAAGCAAGGGCAAACTGGACTATCGGAAATGAGGTGGGAGCATGACAGGCATGATAAAGCGTATCCTCGATGTTTCGGGAAAATATAAGTGCAGGATATACGGCGCAATGGTGCTGTCATTCTTAAAAGGAATGCTGATGAAGGTGCCTGCAATCGCAACATTTATGATCGTGTCGACTTACCTTGACGGCAAACTTACCAAGAAAGCCTGTATCTTTGCGGCATTTGCACTTGTGGGCAGTGTGGCTGTTCAGGCAGTATTCCAGAATCTCGCCGACAGACTTCAAAGTGCGGCGGGATATATGATATTTGCCGATATGCGAATGAAGCTGGGCGAGCACCTCCGCCGCCTGCCAATGGGCTTTTTCACCGAAGGCAACATCGGACGCATCAGCTCCGTTCTGTCAACGGATATGGTGTTCATCGAGGAAAACTGCATGATGGTGCTAGCGGACATTATGAGCTACCTGTTCTCGCAGGCGATAATGATAGTGTTCATGTTCCTGTTTGACTGGCGGCTCGGACTGGCTTCCCTTGCTGTCACGGGATGCATGGTGCTGCTCGGCAGAGGTATGATAAAAAGCGACCTTTCCCACTCAAAGGAACGACAGGACGCCGCTGAAACACAGACCAAAGCAGTGCTTGATTTCACGGAGGGCATCGGCATCATCAAGACCTACAATCTGCTTGGCGAAAAATCTAAGGAGCTGACAGACAGCTTTGAACACAACTGCAAGGTCAACCTTGAATTTGAGGAGGAACACGCTCCGTGGGCGCGCGGAGTGAACATGATATACGCAGCAGGCACTGTGCTGGTGCTGGCGCTTTCGACATTCCTGTATTTCAAGGGCGCTATGCCGCTGAATTTCTACATCGGAATGCTGCTGTTTCTGTTTGACCTGTTTGTGCCGATAAAGACCTTCTACGATCAGGAGGCAAGGCTGACGGTCATGAGCGCCTGCATGGACAGAATTGAAGCGCTCTTTGCTGAAAAACAGCTTGACGACAGCGGTTCACAGGTGCTTTCGGAAAGCAATGCGCCTGAGATAGAATACAAAAATGTGACCTTCGCCTACGATAAAAAAGACGTCCTTAAGGGCGTTTCATTCAAGGCTGACAAGGGCACGATGACTGCGCTTGTGGGACCGTCCGGAGGCGGAAAATCTACGATTGCAAGCCTGCTGACGCGTTTCTGGGATATACAGTCCGGTGAGATACTTCTGCGTGGGACGGATATACGAAAGATACCGCTTGCGACACTGATGGACAATATCAGCATGGTGTTCCAGCGCGTGTATCTGTTTCAGGATACGGTCTATAACAACATAGCCCTCGGCAGACCAAATGCGACCCGTGAGGAAATTATCGAAGCGGCGAAAAAGGCTCGGTGCTATGACTTTATTATGGAATTGCCAGACGGCTTTGATACGGTCATAGGTGAAGGTGGTGCAAGCCTTTCCGGCGGTCAGGCACAGCGCCTTTCTATTGCAAGATGCATTCTTAAAGATTCGCCTATTGTTATCCTTGATGAAGCGACTGCAAGCGTTGACGCTGACAACGAGAGCTATATCCAGCAAGCGATATCCGAGCTCTGCAAGGGCAAGACCTTGCTCGTTATCGCACACAGGCTCAATACCATTGTCGGTGCGGACAACATCATGGTCATCAGAGACGGACAAATTGCCGAGTCCGGCAGTCACAACAGCTTGATGCAGAAGGACGGCATATATCATTCTATGGTGACGAAACGTGCAGTCAGCACAGGCTGGAAAAACTAAAAGGAGAAATGAATTATGGAAAAGAGATTTGAAGTCAAGGATCTAATCACGATAGGCATCTTCACGGCACTTTATTTCGCTGTGACGTTTGCTGTTGCGTGTCTTGGATTTATACCGATATTTATGGCACTCATGCCTCTGATTGGACCGATTTTTTCAGGTATACCGCTTATGTTGTATTTCTCGAAGATCAAACATTTTGGCATGATAACAGTCACGAGCGTCATCATTGCGATACTTATGTTCATTACAGGTCATCCCTATCCTATCTTTATTTTCTGCATCGGTGCAGGTCTTCTGACAGAGCTTGTTCTGAAGCTGGGCGGCTATCAAAGCATTAAAAACTGCGTTATCGGCTCTGCGACCTTCAGTCTGTGGCTGCTCGGAATGGTCATCGCTTTTTTCTTTGGATTCCGTGAGGACTATTTTGCAAGTCTGGTCGACGGCTACGGTCAGGAGTATGTTGATACGATGATGAGCTATACACCGCAGTGGGTGTTCTTTGCGATGATAGCCATGTGCATTGTCGGCGGAACTATCGGCGGTCTGCTGGGAGCAAAGGTGCTGAAAAAGCATTTCCGTAAGGCGGGTATGGCTTGATGGCATTTTCCCTATCTGCCAATTCTGCAAATAGCGGACTAAAAATTGATCCCAGAGCGAAAATGGCCCTGATGATTGCCGTTTCGCTAGTCATGGTGAGCGGCAGTTCAGCTGGTGTGGAATTCATTCTGAGAGCTGTTTGCAGCATGATACCATTCATACTGCTGCTCTCCGTCAGACATTTACGCTCAGCGGCGCTCTACATTCTCGCATTAGGCGCAGCCGTGTCCTGCGAACGATTCTTGCTCCCGCATCTCAGCGGAGCAGCCAATCTGACAGTCATGATATTATGCGGAGTTGTATCTCGTTTTGTGCCGGGCTACATGATTGGCTGGTACACGGTGAGCTCCACTTCGGTCAGCGAATTCATTACCGCAATGGAGCGGATGCATATGCCCTATTTCATCACTATACCGCTGACGGTCATGTTCCGTTATTTCCCTACGCTCGGCGAAGAATACAACTCTATACACGATGCCATGAAAATGCGTGAGATCGGGCAAAGTGTGAAGAATCCGTTTACATACATCGAATATGTGCTTGTACCGATCATGATGTCAACTGTGCGTATTGCAGACGAGCTTTCTGCTGCTTCGCTGACAAAGGGACTGTGTTCAGGCGGTAAACGGACGCATATCTGTCAAATCAGCATCAAGTTTTATGATTGGTTGCTTATGCTCGGTTCATTGGTTATGATCGTTTTATTCTTCGTATTTTAGGGTGAGAACATGATAGAATTTAAAAATGTGACATTTGCATACAGCTCAACAGATGCCGACGGCAGGGCAATCGAACAAGGAAGTATCAGCGGAATTGATCTTACGATACAGAACGGCGAGTTTGTCGTTCTGACAGGGGGCTCAGGCTGCGGAAAAACAACGATTACAAGACTTATCAATGGACTCATTCCTCACTATTACAGCGGAACTTTGAATGGTGATGTGCTGATCGACGGAAAGAGCGTTCCCAACACTCCTATATTTGAAACTGCTAAAAAAGTCGGGAGTGTTTTTCAAAATCCTCGCTCGCAGTTCTTCAATGTCAACACAACGGACGAGATTGCATTTGCAGCTGAAAATCAGTGCATAGCACCAGAAAGAATACTATCGCATATAGCCGAAACAACAAGGAATATGCAGATAGAAAAGCTGCTTGACCGCAGCATATTCGAGCTTTCGGGTGGTGAAAAACAGATAATCGCCTGTGCAGGGATAAATGTGCTCTCCCCCGACATCGTCGTGCTAGACGAGCCTTCCTCGAACCTTGACAGCAGTGCGATAATGAAGCTGAAATCCATTCTTGCAGACTGGAAGTCGCAGGGCAAGACGATCATTATTACCGAACACAGGCTGTATTTCCTGCGCGAGCTTGCAGACAGAATGTTGATACTCGAAGGCGGAAGAATCACAAAAGAACTGCAAGCCGACGAAGTAAATAAGCTGACCTTTGCCGATACTGAGAGAATGGGCATACGTCCGCTTTCGCTTGCGGATATCAGCTTTTCACGTGAAAGCTCTTCAAATCATATTGAAATGCTCACACTTGAAAGCTTCATATTCACCTACAAGGACGGAAAGCACGGTATCAATATCCCGAAGCTGGAGCTGCCGACAAATAGTGTTATCGCTATCATCGGTCACAACGGTGCAGGAAAGAGCACGCTTGCGAGAAATATCTGCGGACTTGAAAAGAAATGCAAGGGGACTCTCACTCTGAACGGTAAAAAGCTGAAAGCAAAAGAACGGTTGCATTACTGCTATATGATCATGCAGGACGTGAACCACCAGCTTTTCACCGAGAGCGTTCGTGATGAAGTAATGCTGAGCATGACAGATAAGTCCATGCCCGATGAACAGAAGGCTCAAAAAGCCGATGAGATACTTACACAGCTTGATCTTATCGAATATGCAGATACGCACCCTATGGCACTTTCAGGAGGACAGAAACAGCGCACGGCAATCGCTTCGGGTATCGCTTCAAGTAAGCCGATAATCATATTTGACGAACCGACCAGCGGACTTGACCTTGCTCACATGAAGCAGGTAGCAGTCGAGATATTGAAGCTGCGTGACATGGGCAAGACTGTCTTTATCGTGACGCACGACCTGGAATTAATACTGTCCTGCTGCGAACATATCGTAAGATTGGAAAAAGGAGAAGCAGCTGAGAATTATAAGCTGGATAAAGACATTGCCGCACGATTGCGTCAGTTCTTCGCCAACTGATATATATTTCATACAGAAGTAAAAGCAGAAAGCCGTTCATAATTGGACGGCTTTTTTCTGTTAACATCTTGAAATATATGTTATCATATGCTATAATATAATTGAAGTTTGTATTTGCTAACTAAAAGTGATCGGAGACTCAAAAAATGAAAAAGGTACGTTCATTATCCCCGAAAAGAATAGATGAGATATCCGCACTTATCGGTGCATCGTTCTGGGACTACCCATATGAGCCAGGAGAAGGCGGATTGAAGCCGTTCTTTCCGTCGAAGGCAGCTATGACCGAGTATATGAAGTCCTTTGTTATCGCAGGTATTGAGAGTGGTTCGCTTTATTGCACCGATAACGGCGAGGGCTATATCCTCATCACCGATACGAAAGGTAATCATCCTAATTTCCGAAGCATTGTTAAAATGGCACGGCGAATGAAAAATGCGCTTGGCGGCTGGGGCAAACTGTTTTCATTTCTGAAACAGGCAAACAGCGGCTGTGATAAAAAGCCTCTTGAAATACAGATGAAAAAGCAGAAAAAGCCCTATGTCAAGGTGGAAATGCTGATCGTGACAGAGCAGTATCAAGGGCAGGGTTATATGCGTAAGCTGATGGAATTTGCCTATAAAATGGCAGACAAAAGCGGCTGTCCATGTATACTGGATACTGACGCAAAGGGCAAATGCGACAGATATGTGCATCTCGGCATGAAGCTCGTTCAGACTCGGACAGCGGCAAACTGCAAGATATATGACCTGATGTACAGCAAATCCTAAGAGAAAGAGGTTTAAATATGTTTATTGAGATCAAAAACGCAAAAAAGCAGTACGGTACGGGAGAAGCCGCCGTATACGCCCTTGACGGAGTCGATCTTTCGCTCGAAAAGGGAAAGGTCTACGTCATTCTCGGACCGTCAGGCTCGGGAAAATCCACTCTTCTGAATATGATAGGCGGTCTGGACAGCCTTGATTCAGGTGAGCTTATCATTGACGGCAGAGATATTTCCAATGCTGATAAAAAAGAACTTACTTTATATCGTCAGGAGGACGTGGGATTTGTATTCCAGTTCTACAACCTTATCCCCGACCTGTCAGTCGAGGAAAACATCGAGGTCGTGGCAGATATATCCAAGTCTCCGCTTGATATAGACGAAGTGCTCAAAGCACTTGATATTGAGAAATACCGCAAGCGCTTTCCCAAGGAATTATCAGGTGGTCAGCAGCAGAGAGTTGCAATTGGCAGAGCAATGATAAAAAATCCAAAGCTCCTTTTATGCGACGAACTTACAGGCGCACTTGATACGAAGTCCTCTCTTGCTGTGTTGAAATTCGTGGAGAAGATCAATAAGAGCTACGGTACTACAATTATTATCATCACTCATAACGAAGCTATTGCGGATATGGCGGACAGCGTTATCAAGATACGTGACGGTAAGATTGCCAAGATAAAGCAGAACATACAGAAAAAAGCGGCCGCTGAACTGGAACTGTAAGGCGGTGTGGCATGAAGTTAAATAAAAGGTATGCAAGGAGCATACGCTCAAATCTTTCGTTTTATGTGTCGGCTTCTGTCCTGACAATGGTGGGACTTCTGCTGTTTTTTCTGTTCTATGTTGCAGGTACGGGTATCGGAGAATACGGCGACAAATTCTTTTCGCGCAATCACCGTGAGGATGCGAGCTTTACGGTCATGAACGAGATAAGCGGGGACGAACTCGACGAGCTCGAAAGGAAGTACGACGTTCAGCTTGAAAAGGAACGTTGTGTCAACACGGAAGAAAATGACGGCAAGCACGTTCGCGTGTTCAGGGCTAATAAGGATATCGACCTCTATGAGCTTATAGAGGGAACTGCTCCGAAGGCAGACGACGAGGCTGTTATTTCCGCAGGATACGCTGAGAATAACGACATACATATCGGTGACAAGGTGACGATAGGCGGCAGAGAGTACAAGGTCACAGGCTGGTTCCTGCGTCCCGATTATCTGTATATGCTGGAGAATATCACTGACGATTATAAGAATATAACCACGTTTTTTCTTGCGTCGCTGACTGACGAGGCTTTTGACAAGGCATTTGAGCAGCCTTCCACAGCCTATAAGGTCATTTATAATGACACTGCAAATGAAAAGGACTTCCGTCTTGCGGTCAATGAGGAGCATTACACGCTTTCCTATCTTTCTGCCGACGAGAATACAAGAATAACTTTTGTTCACGAACAGGCGGATATGTTCATTCTATGCGCATGGCTCATGCTTGTATTGCTGCCCTTCGTTACGGTTGCCCTCATCAGTATAATTATCGGCAGAAAAATACGCAGTGAACAGAAGATAATCGGCACGCTTTCCGCACAGGGCTACAAGCGCTCAACGCTTATGCTGCATTACAGCATGCTTGCTGTCATACCTGGATTTGCAGGCGGATTGCTCATGACGGCGGCATCAGTGCTGCTTTCCGATTGGTTCGGAGGGATAGGGCTTGCCGACTATGAACCGATGCAGCCGAAGTTCAGGCTGCCGATACTTATCGCGCTTGCAGGTATTATTATCCCTACATTCATCTATTTTATTGCAGCACTCCTCAAGGTGAAAAAGTTGCTGAAGCATGATACTGTGGAGCTTCTCAGCGGCTCGGTCGGAACGCAGTCGAAAACTCACAGAATGCTGAGAGATACGAAAATAAAGGTTCGCAGAAAATTTGCTATACGTTCTGTGCTCGGAAGTCCCGGACGCAGCTTTGTAGTGTTCTTAGGCGTATTCCTCGGTGCCATGATAGTTTCGTTCAGCTATATATTTATCGACTCAGTAAAAGCAGTAGGTTCTCAGGCAATGGACGAGTTCGGCACGTTCAAGTACGAATACATTCTTAATACGATGCAGGACGATGAAACTGAAAATGCTGATGCGGTAATGGTCGTTCCATACGAAAATACGAGCGGTAAGCGCTTCTCGCTTATGGGCGTTGATACGGACTGTCAGCGCTGGAATCTTACGGACAGAGATACAGGCGCTCGTGCTGATATTGAGGACGGCTGGTATATGAGCTCTCTTTGCGCAAAGATGTTCGGCGTCAGAGCGGGAGACGAATTCACTTTCCGCAGCATTGCAAGCCTTGAAGTGTACACTGTCAAAATAAAGGGCATTATCAAAAACGGATATCAGAGCTATATCGTATCGACAAGGGAGAATGCCTCTGAGATAACGGAGCTTGATGCCTCGCTGTATAACTGTGTTCTCAGCGATGATAAATGCAGCTTTGACGGCAATATCGTTCAGGAGATAATTGCAAGCGACACGTTTGATAATCAGATGGAAACTATGCTTGATGAGATGAGCGGCATTGTCTATGCGCTCATAATAATCGGCGCGATAATCTGTATTGCGGCACTTTATGTTTCGATAAATATGCTGGTATCGGAAAATGCCAATAATATCTCAATGTTGAAGGTGCTCGGCTATGACAGCCGAAGGATAGACCAAATGGTGTTGAACGGAAATCATTTGCTGCTTATACCGGGACTTATTCTCGGTATGCTGACTGGTTATGGTGCGATGGCATGGTATAGCGACGCATTTGTTGAGACTGAGGGAATGATGATACCTGTAGCTTATTCTTTACCTCATATTATTCTGACGGTTTGTATCGTAACATTATGCTATTTCGCTTCACTGTTCCTTATCCGCCGAAAAGTGGAAAAGGTGGATATGATAGAAAGCTTAAAGGATAACCGCGATTAGGAGGTATGGAGTATGAGAACAGAAATCAAATGGAATAAAAATAACGCTTTGTGGATTCTGATTTATGTAGTACTGTACGTTGTTATGTCAGTGATAGTCTGCGTATTGGGTTCGATACAACCAATACTCTTTGTCTGCTATCAGATCACAGCCGGATTGATTGTAACAGGTGTCGCCGCCAAAGCCTTTGATAAGATCAGAGCGTTTGGTGCTGCCTGCTGTATGTCGATTGGTAAGCGAGGATAAATAATGCTGAAACTATGTTTGCTGACCGCATTTATCGGTCATTTGATGTGCTGGTACTGCGACTGCCTTATCACATATACGCCTGACGGCAGGTTTTCAGCCAAAATGCTGAATGATAATGAACAGCTTTCTGAACTATTAAAGGATATGCCGCTGAAAAGACCGATGCGTTCTATTATGCTTGGTGTTTTTGCACTTATCATGTCATTCTGTGGATTTCTTGCTCTGAGCGAGTGGATGCGGCAGTTTTCAAGCGTTTATGCAGTTATTATGCTGATCGGTGCTGTCGTGTTTACGACTTGTGTGATACCGCATCATGTGATATGCGGTCTGGTGGAATGGCTTTATATTAAGCTCGGACGAACCGATGATGCAAGAAAAGCCGTACTTGATTTTTTTAAGAAAACATCAGCAACAATGATCGTATGCTATACCGGACTGCTTATCTTTTCGGTCGCATTTTTCATTGCAGTTTTTACAGGTACGACCACTTTACCGAAATGGGCGTGTATCTTTAACACATTGCCGCTGTTCCTAATCATATCACCGTTCAAGGTCGCAGGAAGCGGAAATATTGTCAATGCAGCAATGTTTCTTGCACTTGCGTTACTTATATAAAAGACGGAGGATAAAATATGGATACTGTGATCGGAATATTCGGCATCATAAGCGGCTTTCTTTGTGCGCTTGCAGATACGCCGCTTGCGTATTTCTTTGACGAGAATAATAAAAAGATCGGTCAGCGCAAAGATATTCAGACAAGCTGGCAGACCGCTTCATCCAAGAGATTCTATCTGTCGTTTCTGCTTTCATTTCTCGGTCAGCCCGGCTGCTATCTTGTTATATGGCGGCTCGCTGAAATGATTGGAAAGGAATATGATACGATGTGCAGTATTCTGAAAATCTGCACATTTCTCGGATGCTACACAGGTCTTATCACACACGCAGTCTTCTGTATCAAGCCGCTTGTATACAAGCACATCTTTCAGGAGACATCATTAAAATCCGCAGAAAACGCTCTGCATGAAACTGATAAGCTCACCATTTTACCTGTACTTGTATGCAGCGTTACGCTGATCATGATCCCTGCTTTTCTGATCTTTGCGGCGATATGGCAGGGCATTCTGCCTGTATCAAGACTGTGGATCATATTCAATCCCATATTCCTGATGATCGCTATGCTTGCAGTCAAAAAAGCATTTCCTAAGCTGCCGATGATCGGATTTATGGGGACTGGTTTTATTGTATATGCGGCAATGCTGCTTGTCATAGCGAGGTGAAGAATTATGCTGAGAACGACCATGTATGGTAAGCAGCATAAGATTTTAGGAGGTATACAAATGACTGCAAAAGAATACAAAGAACTATCCATGAAAGAGTTTACAAAAGCTGCCGAGATCTATGAATCGGACAATGCAGGCGTGTACAATATGTGCAAGAAGGATTATCCGGATGTACTCGCGGAGCTCGAAAAAGAACCGTTTAACGATCTGCTGGACTGCGGCTGCGGAACAGGTCCGATGCTGACGCTGCTTCATAAAAAGTATCCCGACAAGCATTATACAGGCATTGACCTGACACCGAAAATGATTGAGGTCGCAAAAAAGAAAAATATGAAGGGCGTGGAGCTTGTGGTCGGTGACTGCGAGAATCTGCCATTTGCAGAGAATTCCTTTGATGTGGTTATATGCTGCGAGAGCTTTCATCACTATCCAAATCCGCAGGATTTCTTCAACAGCGTGTATCGTGTCCTCCGTCCGAACGGCAGACTTGTACTGCGCGATGTGACTATGGGTACCTCTTTCGGACGTTGGTTCTGCAATAAAATTGAGATACCGCTGATAAATCTGAAAGGTAAAGGCGATGTTCATATGTACAACAGGAATGAGGTGCAAGAGCTCTGCAAAAATGCAGGATTGCACATGGAATCCTTTGAAAAGCGTGGATTCTGCCGTCTGCATTGTGTTGCAAGAAAAAATGGATAAGCGCGAAAGGATAGGGATATGTATTTAGTATTCTCAATATTAGGATTAATCGGAGGACTGCTTTGCTGCATAGGAGATATTCTCTTTGATTTAAAAGGCAAAGGAAATTAAAAGCTCGGAACTTCTAAGAATATTGACAGCAACTGGCTCAAAATGGCTGACTGGAGATTCGGTCTGTCCATTGCACTTGCAATGATAGGCGATGCAATGGTGGGACTCGGCTTTTATTCTATCGGTATGCAAATCGCTGAAACACACTCTCTGCTCGGCTATCTGACAATTGGCTTCGGATATTTCGGTGTAATGGCTGGCATTTTTATTCATGCTTTTCTCTGTGTTCAGGCTCTTATTTACAAAGGTGCAATGATACATGGAAATCTTCAAGTTGCCGACGATATTCTCGAAAAAATATACAAGCAGATCATGCCGACATTCCTTTTAGGTTATGCAACACTTTTAGTACCGACAGTTCTTGTGATAATCGCAATTCTGAATGGAGCACTTGATGTGCCGAAGATATGTGTGGTTTTGAATCCAATCGTATTTCTGATATTTGGAACGATCTGCCGAAAAATTGATCCTGTGAAATTTCATGATCTTCCCGGAATCATCATGCCGAGCTTTGGACTTTCTATGTTCGGGCTAATAGGCATACTTAACCTTATTTAGTAAAAAACAATGGAGGATAATACTATGGGACTTATGAAGAAATTTTTTAGTCAGACAAGAAAACCGGAAGGCACACTCGGAAAGATGATGCTTTCCGGAATGAACTCCGGTCACGCAAAGCTGGCAGACTGGGGATTTGAGCATTTACCGAAGCTCTCTCCGAAAAAGGCTGCCGACCTTGGCTGCGGTGCAGGAAGAAATGCAGGAGAGCTGCTGAAAAAATATCCGCAGGCAAAAGTCACCGCAATGGACTATTCTGCACTTTCAGTTCAAAAGGCAAAGGAATACAATCAGGCAATGATAGATGCAGGCAGATGCAGGGTGATTCAGGGAGATGTTTCAAAGCTACCTCTTGAGGCTGACAGCTTTGAGCTTGTGACTGCATTTGAAACTATTTATTTTTGGCCAGGACTTGAAAAGTGTTTTTCTCAGGTCGCTAATATTCTGAAAGACGGCGGTTATTTTATGATATGCAATGAATCTGACGGTACAGATAAGACAAGCAAGAAGTTTGAATCTATTATCGACGGTATGCGCTGCTATACACCTGCTGAGATAACAGCAGCTTTGAAAGCGGCTGGTTTTACGAGTGTTAAGTCAGATCATCATCCTTCAAAACCATGGATAACCGTTATAGCTAAGAAATAAGGATACTGTTCCGATAGGAGCATAATGAAAACGAGTATATACAAGCATACTTTTAGTTTATATCCTAATAAGCTCCTGATACTCCTCCATCTCCAGCTCGCCGTCGGCAGCTTTAGTTCGCAGCTCAATAGCGTAGTCGCCCCACTCAGCAAACTGGGACTTGCTCATTTTCTTTTTCATATAGCGAGCATAGTGTTGCTTGTATGCACGATTGTATATCTCCCACACAGGATCACTCTTTATCTTCTCCTTGAAGTTGTGGCTCATTGCATTATCACGACAAGTCTTCGGAGGATTGCTGCTGACCAGGCGCTTGCAGTAGTGTGAGAAGGTAGTGTGCTTCATGATGAACCACCGACCGCAGTTGCGGCACTTGACAGGCATGAACTTCTCCTCAATGCACTTGAATAACTCAAAATACAGAAAGGCTCCCAGCGATGTGAAACGATAAGTCTCACAGAGTATGGGACCTTTTTTCGTCTCGATAACTGTGTGTCCCATGCACATGCTTCCGCTTGAAGCAATACTTGTATAACGCTGAAAAGTATCAATTACTTTTTGAGTTGTCGGATAACTGTTATGGTCACAAAGCTCGTCAACGAACGGCATAAAGATTTTTTTGACGCGGATAATGTCCTCGATAAAGATTGAGAATTCGTTTGTCATTTGCTCGATACAAGTTGTAAAGTCAGCAGCGTCTTTTCTGTTCTCGTAGTTGCTGAAAACTTTCTTGCTGTCAAATTCGTAATCAGATAACGCTCGCAGTTCATTCAACTCTTCCGTGATATACATTTCCTCATAGGACACAGGGGTGCTCTCTGCATTGACAAAGTGTTCGTTGTAGTCATCGACTTCAAACTCCGAGTCTTCATAGAAAGGCTCGTCAAAGATGTCGTTGTAGTAAGCGAACAGATTTCTCAGCAGACCGTGTCTGAAATGTTTTGTGTCGTATGGCGGAAGCGACTTTGCAATGTCCATGATGTTGTCGTATGTAAATTCTATTTTCTGTGCGCACTTGCCTATGTCAGCAGGACAGAATAAGGAACTGATGTTCAGCTCAGACTTTGCACGTTCACATACGTCATACAAGTCTTCGAGAGCAGTTGAATTCATCGAAAAATAGCGAAGAAGTATTTCGCCGAGCGGATATGTTCTTCCGTCGGAGAGATATATCTTTCTGTCATGGTAGTGCGCTTCTATCTCAAACATAATGTCTCCTTTCAGAATCAGTGTTCTATTTGTTCTGAGCGATATACACTGCGGTTTTATTCTAAAAGCGCTAAATATATAGCGCAAAATCAAAAGTTTACAATTTGTTCACAAAAATAGATTATAGATTGACCGCGATAGAGTTATTATACAACATCTATTGACTTCTGTCAAGGACTGGTGTATACTGAATGCAGTTAAGACGTCCGGACACTCTTGACATCACAAGAATAAACTCGAAACGCGAAAGGAAGATGTAGATGAAAAACATTAACGTGACTAACTGCACAAGCTATTCTAACGGCGTCAACTCTCCGCTTGAGTATCTCAACATCACTACGCCTGCCGAGTTCAAGGTGGTGATGGAATTACTCTGTCACTATGACGAAGAAAAGAAGAACGCAACGATAAGCCGTCCTGCAATTGCAAGAGATACTGCTATGTCGGTGAGCAACGTTGAGCGCGCACTGAAAACTCTTGCAGACAAGGATATCATCCGCATACACAACAACTACGCTGACAACGGTCGCCAGGTCGAGAACTCTTATGAGGTCGCATTCCTCAACTATGATATGGACGAGGACAAGCTCCGCGAAGAAAGGTATTCTTAACGCAGAAAAGCAACAATCTAACCGAATAGGATAAAGAATCCCGATACATTTGTATCGGGATTCGTGCTTTATTGTAATATGAGGTCTCGGACTGAAAACAAACCGACAGCCGTGCGGTATGGCCCGACTCAGATCGCCCGTATTCTTACGACAGAAGCTATCCTGACACCTACTGCCAATGCCTAAGCTCCGGTAAGAGATAACGGTCATACGCTGGTATTTTGCCGTACCTCTTCCATAAGGAATATGACAAGCTGAAAAATGAAATGTCGCTGACGCTGAGACTGCTGTCAAATACGGCACAAAAAGACCGCCTGTAAAACGAATTGCAGGCGGTCCTTTTTGAAAGGAGAGTTCTTATGAAAACTACTTTTTGATATTGAATGCGCCCATCTGCGGATAGCAGGCGGAAGCTCCGAGCTGCTCCTCGATGCGGAGAAGCTGATTGTACTTAGCAACACGCTCTGAACGTGAGGGAGCGCCTGTCTTTATCTGGCAGGTGTTGAGTGCAACTGCAAGGTCAGCGATAGTAGTATCGGCAGTCTCACCCGAGCGGTGTGACGAAATAGCGGTATATCCTGCCTTGTGAGCCATCTTGATAGCCTCGAGAGTCTCAGATACAGAGCCTATCTGATTGAGCTTGATGAGGATAGAGTTGCCTGCGCCGAGGGATATTCCCTTTGCAAGGCGCTCTGTATTCGTAACGAAGAGGTCATCACCGACAAGCTGTACCTTATGACCTATCTTTGCGGTCATCTTCTGCCAGCCTTCCCAGTCTTCCTCATCGAGACCGTCCTCGATGGAGATTATCGGATACTTGTCAACGAGAGCCTCCCAGTGAGCGATAAGCTCATCGGAAGTGAATTCCTTGCCGGACTTGGGCTGCTTGTAGAAGCCCTTGCCCTTTTCGCTCTTCCACTCAGAGGAAGCGGCGTCCATAGCTATCATAAAGTCCTTTCCGGGCTCAAATCCAGCTGCTCTGACTGCTTCAAGTATCTTCTCGATAGCTTCTTCGTCAGATGTGAGTTTGTTCGGAGCAAAACCGCCTTCATCACCGACAGCGGTAACATCGCCCATATCCTTGATGAGCTTTTTCAGTGTGTGGAAGACCTCTGCACACCAGCGCAGAGCCTCCTTGAATGAAGGAGCGCCGACAGGCATTATCATAAATTCCTGTGTATCAACAGCACTGTCTGCGTGAGCACCGCCGTTGAGGATGTTCATCATCGGAACAGGGAGCTTTGTGCCCTGAATGCCGCCGAGGAAGCGGTAAAGCGGAATGTCGAGCGAAGCTGCGGCTGCTCTTGCACAGGCGATTGATACTGCGAGGATAGCATTTGCGCCGAGGTTCGACTTGTCCTTTGTACCGTCTGCCTTTATCATAGCAGCATCGATAGCGTAGATGTCGGAAGCGTCCATACCTGTGATAGTCTCGGCGATAACTGTGTTGATGTTCTCAACCGCCTTTGTTACGCCTTTTCCGAGATAGCGCACGCCGCCGTCGCGGAGCTCGAGAGCCTCAAATTCGCCTGTAGAAGCGCCGCTCGGAGCAGTACCTCTTGCAACTGTTCCGTCTGCGAGGGTTATCTCAGCCTCAACTGTGGGGTTTCCGCGTGAGTCGAGTATTTCGCGGCCCACGACCTTTTCAATCTCTAAATAATCCATAGTCTTCTCCTGTTATTATATTTTAATGTGAATACTCACATTATTGACGCTTGCAGGCTCGTATATTCAGGATATTCGCACTTATCCTGTTATCTGAAAGGAGCCTGCAATAATGATATATTCTATGTTAGTATTTTCTAACACATTGATTATAGCATTATTCAGGGAGGATGTCAATTTGCAGATATAATATTTGTGCAAACTAACAATTTTGATATTTTAATCTTGTTAGTTTAGTATAACCTGACAAAAATAAAGCATCTTCATTGACACTGCTTATCGAAAGTGATACTATAAATATGTTATAAGAAGCTAACGGGTAGGCGATGAAAATATGACAGAATACAGGCTGTTTCCTGATATGAGACTTTTTTATGGTTCGGACAGCCTTACTGAAGATAGTGGAACGGAGATATGCTGCTGTACAAGCGGCATATGTGAATACAACATCCGCGGCGAATACTACTACCTCACAGAAGGGAAATGCCTCATCACTGAGCGCTGTGAGGGGCAGTGTCAGGTCGTTCATTCGCCTGATTTCTGCGGCATATCGCTGCTTTTAGACTCAGGCAGCGATAGCGCAGGTGTCTCTGGGATACTTGACGTTTCCGGGATACTGAGCAGCACACAGCGGAAGGATACTCATATTTTCAGTGCGGACAGCAGGATGAAGTCGCTGTTTTCGGACATTACCGAGGAAGCCGGACGCTCGCGCACATCGGCTCTGAAAATCAAAGTTCTCGAGTTCCTTGTGCTGCTCGGCGAGCAGAGCTATCCTGAGATAAGTCACCGCAGCATACTGAAAAAGGCAGGCAGTTTCATCTGTCAGAGTGCCTTCACGCATTACACTATCGCCGAGCTTTCTGAGCTTTTCGGTATAAATCCCACGACACTGAAAAAGGGCTTCAGTGAGTATTATAGCTGCTCAGTATACAGCTATGCAAAGAAGAACAAGATGTTCCGTGCAGCGAAGCTTCTCAGGAATACGGATATGAAGATCATCGACATCGCTGAGGAGGTCGGCTACTCGAATGCAAGCAAATTCTCATATGCGTTCCGTTCAGTGATGGGAGCCGCTCCGAAGCGCTTCCGAATGGAGCATAACAAGGGTATCAGGCAGCAGGAACGCCGGAATATCCGCACTTCAAGCTATTAGCACCGTATATCAGCTTCCGGCTTTTCGGAGCGGAACAGACATATCATATATGGTATCATAATATCAGCAAAGCGCATCTTCAAGACAATTTATGAGGTGATAATTATGATAAAAATGAAGGACATACCGTGGAAGCAGATCGGTCTTTTCGCAGGCGGCGTACTGTTCGGAACAGCAGGTATCCGCATACTTTCGAGCAAGGACGCAAAGAAGTGCTACACTCACGCAACAGCGGCTGTGCTGCGTGCAAAAACAGACGTTATGCAGACTGTTACAACGGTCCGCGAGAACTGTGATGACATACTCGCTGACGCAAAGGAGATCAACGAACAGAGAGCCCTGAAGGAAGAGGCTGACATTATCGCGGATGAATGTGAGGAAATAGCTGACGCAAGCGAAGAATAAGCAAAAAGCAGACCGCTCAGACGGTCTGCTTTTGTATAGGAGGACACAGATATGAAGTGTAAGATACTGCACGAATCAAAGGGGCGTATCCGTGTGCGGTTCTGTATGAAGCGTATGACGCTGAGGCAGGCTGATATTGCAGAATATTCGCTGTATGCAGTATCAGGCGTAAAACGGGTACAGGTATTCGACCGCACCTGTGATACTGTGATAACATATAGCTGCCCGAGGGCTGAGATCATAAGTGCCCTCTCGCATTTCTCGTTCACAGATGAGAAAAATATATCTCTCGTTCCCGAGCATACAGGACGCGAGCTTAACCGCTGCTACGAAGACAAGCTTGCCGGTCTCGTGATGAAGCGGATAGTGAACAAGGTCATTGCACCGAAGCCGATACGTCAGGTCATAGCGGTATTCAAGGCGGCAAAGTACATCTGGCGCGGTATAAAATGTCTGCTCAAAGGAAAGCTCGAGGTCGCGGTGCTTGATGCAACAGCTATAGGAGTTTCACTCCTGCGCGGCGATTTCGATACCGCAGGCTCAATTATGTTCCTGCTGAATGTGGGCGATATTCTCGATGAATGGACTCACCGGAAATCTGTCGACGACCTCGCGCGGACGATGTCGCTCGGGATCGAGCAGGTGTGGACGAAGACAGCTGACGGTCAGGAGCTCCTGATGCCCGTGAACGAGATCAACAAGGGCGATATGATAATCGTCAGGACCGGCTCGATGATACCTCTCGACGGAAAGGTCATCTCCGGTGACGCAATGGTGAATCAGGCTTCGATGACTGGCGAATCCGTACCTGTCCACAAGTCGGAGGGAGCGTATGTATACGCCGGAACAGTCATCGAGGACGGTGAGTGTACCGTCTGCGTTGAGAATACGGCAGGTGGCGGACGCTATGACCGCATCGTGAAGATGATAGAGGAATCCGAGAAGATGAAATCTGCCGCTGAAGACAGAGCATCACATCTCGCAGACAAGCTCGTTCCATGGAGCCTCGGCGGAACTCTGCTGACGTGGCTGCTCACGCAGAATATCACGAAGGCACTTTCGATCCTTATGGTGGACTTCTCATGCGCACTCAAGCTCGCAATGCCCATCTCGGTGCTTTCGGCGATGAGGGACTGCAGCCGCGCAGGCATCACAGTCAAGGGCGGACGCTTTATGGAAGCTGTTGCCGAAGCTGATACCATAGTATTCGACAAGACCGGAACGCTCACACATTCAAGCCCGAGAGTCGCCGAGGTCATCACCTTCGGCGGACGCGATTCTGACGAAATGCTGCGGCTCGCGGCTTGTCTTGAGGAGCACTATCCACATTCGATAGCAAATGCAGTTGTTGCCGAGGCAGAGAAGAAGGGACTTGTCCACGAGGAATTCCACTCGAAGGTCGAATACGTTGTCGCGCACGGAATATCGAGCACTGTTGACGGCGAGCGTGTACTCATCGGAAGCCATCATTTCATAATCGAGGACGAAAAGTGTGCTCCGCCGGACGAGCGGATCTTCCGGCATCTCCCGAAAGAGTATTCGCATCTTTATCTCGCTATCGGCGGCGAGGTCGCGGCAGTTATCTGCATCGAGGATCCTCTCCGCGCTGAGGCGGCAGACGTCATAAAGAAGCTTCACGAATCCGGTATCTCCCGTGTAGTTATGATGACCGGCGACAACGAGCGCACAGCTAAGGCGGTCGCAGAAAAGGTCGGCGTTGACGAATACCGCGCAGAGGTGCTGCCCGAGGACAAGGCTGCATTCATTCGTGCCGAGCACAAAGCCGGACGCAAGGTCATTATGATAGGAGACGGCGTGAATGATTCGCCTGCACTCAGCGAAGCCGACGCAGGTATCGCGATAAGCACAGGTGCAGCAATAGCTCGTGAGATAGCAGACATAACTATCTCAGCCGATGATCTGTATTCGCTCGTTGAGCTGAAACGTCTGAGCAGCGCGCTAATGGAGCGTATCGACTGGAATTACCGCACGATAATCGGCTTCAACGGCGCACTTATCGGACTCGGTGTGCTCGGAGTGCTCCCGCCTGCAACATCAGCCCTTCTGCACAATGCATCGACGCTTGCGATAGGTCTGAAGAGTACGACCGAGCTGAAATAACATGCTCTTTGTACAATACGAACTGAATAAAGATACAGGTATCAGGCTGCGTAAATTCTTCATAAATGAGAGTTAAAACTCAGCACCATATCTATTTCATACAGAAGAGATCATAGAAAGTCGTTCATAATTGGACGGCTTTTTTCTTGTGATATCTTGCAATTTGAGTTAGCATATGCTATAATATAATCGTAAGTTTGTGTATACTAACAAAATGTATGACTGGAGGTCATAGTATTGAAAAAAGTACGTTCATTATCAAAAGAGAAAATCGAAGAGATTTCTGCCCTGATTGGTGCGTCGTTCTGGGATTATCCTTATGAACCAGGCGAAGGCGGATTGAAGCCGTTCTTCCCCTCAAAAGCAGCAATGACGGAATACATGAAGTCATTTGTCATTGCAGGCATAGAAAGCGGAACATTTTACTGTACCGACCACGGCGAGGGATATATCCTCATCACTGATACAAAGGGAAATCATCCGAATATAAAGAGCATTGTAAAAATGGCGAGGCGAATGAAAAACGCACTTGGCGGCTGGGGCAAGCTGTTTTCGTTTCTGAAGCAGGCAAACAGCGGCTGTGATAAAAAGCCGCTTGAAATACTAATGAAAAAGCAGAAAAAGCCCTACATCAAGGTTGAAATGCTGATCGTGACAGAACAGTATCAGGGGCAGGGATTTATGCGCAAGCTCATGGAGTTTGCCTATAAAATGGCGGATAAGAACGGCTGTCCCTGCATACTGGATACCGATGCGAAGGGCAAATGCGACCGCTATGTGCATCTTGGCATGAAGCTCATTCAGACACGAACGGCGGCAGGCTGTAAGATCTATGATCTTATGTACAGTCCAAAGGGAGTGAACTGATATGAATATACCTGTCATAATGATTGAAATGCTTTTATTTGCACTATTATTCACCATTATGTGTTTCAAAACAACGGGTGGGAACAATACTGTGCAGGTCGAAAACTATCCGCCTGATATTCAGGAGGAATACTTCAAAACGCATAAGCGGATACCGACTGCGCCGCTTTCTAAAAGGGTCATTATCACAAAAACTGTCGCACTTCTTTGTTTTGCTGTGATACTTGGTATCATGGCACTGCTTGCCGGAGCAAAGTCTTTTACACAGGGCTTTCTGTTTGCATTCGGCATGATGGCGTGGATCGGGGCTTATGATACATTCTTTATTGACTGGGTGCTTTTCGCCAATATGAAACGCTTTCGGCTTGAGGGTACAGAACACATGGAGAAAGCCTATCATCAGAAGTGGTTTCATCTGAAAGGAATGCTGTTTCCGGGACTTTTGTTTGCTTTGATTTCGGCTGTGATCGTTGGTTTGATTGTGTCGCTGATACGATAAAGAGGTGGATTCTAATGCTTATGACAATTGTTCTGACACTTTGCAATATCATCCTGTTGTGTCTGATGATACTGACAGCAAGCCTGCATTTGATGAGCTCATGCGGCTGATACAAAAAAATTATAAAAGGGAGAAATGATTATGAGAGAACATTCTTGGAGTAAGAAAAACGCATTGTGGATGCTGTTGTATGTTGTGCTGTATGTGATAACATCAGTCATTGTCTGCGTACTTGGTTCGGTACACCCGTTTCTTTTCGTGTGTTATCAGATAACAGCAGGATTACTTGTAACAGGCGTAGCAGTTAAAGCATTTGACCGAATAAAAGCGTTCGGAGCTGCTGTCTGCCTGTCACTCGGAATGATTATAACATTTATCGCAATGCAGGATGCGAATTTATGGCATTGTGTACCTGTTATCGTCATTGCTGTTCTTGCGGAGGTGATCCGTGTCGCATTTGAATATAACGAAAAAGGAAATATGATCGCTGCTGTGATCATGTCATTTTCAACATTCGGATATTACGGACAGATATGGTTCAATCGCGATTATACTTATGAGTGCGCTGTTGAGGAAATGCCTGCCGGATATGCTGACACGCTGATGAATTGCAGCCCTGTATGGTCATTTCCGGTTGTTATAATCATCGGAATAGCTGTTGCAGTAATAATTTATAATATAACGAAAAAGCTGTTCGGATTTGATAGATAATAAAGGAGCAAAGCCATGAGTTTTACGGATAATTTCGGAAATCCGAAAGGACTTCTCGGACGAATGATGCTTGTCAGTATGGATAAGGAACATTTGCCAATGGCAAAGTGGGCGTTGGAGCAGATCAAAATTCCAGATAGCGGCAAGGTCGCAGATTTAGGCTGCGGCGGTGGTTACAATATCAGGCGTATGCTGGAAATTAGCGCAAAAGCGAAATTCATCGGACTGGATATATCCGATGAAAGTGTAAAAAAGGCAGAAAAGGTCAACAAAGATGAGATCGGCAAGCGTGTAAAAATAATCAAAGGAAATGCTGAAAAGTTGCCATTCAAGGATAACACCCTCGATCTGATCACTGCCTTTGAAACGGTTTTCTTCTGGAAAAAGCCCGAAAAAGCATTCAGGGAGATATACCGTTCACTTGTGAAGGACGGCTGCTTTGCGGTCATAAATAACTACGGCGATCCCAATGTGGATTGGGAGAAAAAAGTTCCATGCATGACCAGATACACGGCGAAACAGATAGCTGATATGCTGGAATTTGTTGGATTCACCGATATTACGATAAATAAAAATGGAAACCTGTTTTTAGTTATGGGATATAAAAGATAAAGGAGTGTAAATTATGAGTGCAAATTACAAAAACTGGGTACCAAACGGAATGATAACGGCATTGACCGCCGGAACGGCTATTCTTGGTGCAGGAACAGCAGCACTGATGATTGCTGATATGAATCCGACACTGAAAAAGGCGCTTGTCGGAACAGCGGGCACAGGCGCACTTGTCTGCGGCGCAATGACAGCGTGGAGCGTTTATGCTCACAGCAAATTCTCCTATGACGGCAAGCGTCAACTTTCAAAGGAGATAGTTGAGGGGACTGCTGAATATGTCACGCTGCCCGAAGGCGGTATAGGACTGGATATCGGATGCGGAAGCGGTGCGCTTACCATTGCGTGTGCAAAGCGAAATCCGCAGGGCAGAATGGTGGGAATTGACCGCTGGGGTAAGGAATATGCTTCGTTCAGTCAGCAGCTCTGCGAGGATAATTCAGAAGCAGAGGGCGTTCAGAATACGGAATTCCATCAGGGCGATGCCTGCAAGCTCGATTATCCTGATGAGTATTTTGACGCAGTGACAAGCAATTATGTTTATCACAATATTACAGGTGTAAACAAACAGGAGCTTCTGCGTGAAACGCTGCGTGTACTGAAAAAAGGCGGCACATTCGCCATTCATGATATTATGTCAAAGGCACGCTACGGCGATATGCAGCAGTTTGTCAATGAGCTGTATAACGAGGGCTATGAAGTCGTTGAGCTGATCGACACGACAAACGGTATGTTAATGTCAAAGGGCGAAGCCACTATCCTCGGACTAAGCGGTTCGTCACTGCTTGTGGGCAGAAAATGAAAACAGAAATAATATCAGGACTATTGATACCTTTTCTCGGCACATCATTTGGCGCAGCCTGCGTGTTTTTCATGAAACACGACCTGAGCAAAGGCGTTCAGCGGGCATTGACCGGATTTGCCGCAGGTGTGATGACAGCCGCTTCGATATGGAGTCTGATCATACCTGCAATGGATATGTCAGAGAGAATGGGGAAACTTGCCTTTCTGCCTGCGGTGGTCGGATTCTGGTGCGGTGTTCTGTTTCTTTTGCTTCTTGACAGCCTGATACCGCATCTGCACATGAACGCTGAAAAAGCCGAGGGACTGCCTTCAAAGTTGGCGCGGACTACAATGATGGTGCTGGCGGTGACGCTGCATAATATCCCGGAAGGAATGGCAGTCGGTATCGTATACGCCGGATTTCTGACGGGTTCAGCTGACATGACCGCAGGCGGTGCGCTGGCACTGGCTCTTGGCATTGCGATTCAGAATTTTCCCGAGGGCGCAATCATTTCTATGCCGCTTCACGCAGAAGGAAACAGCAAAGGAAAGGCGTTTGCAGGCGGTGTATTGTCAGGTGCAGTGGAACCAATCGGCGCACTTCTCACGATACTGTTTGCAAACCGATTGCTGCCTATTATGCCGTATCTGCTGAGCTTTGCCGCCGGAGCAATGATCTATGTCGTGGTCGAGGAGCTCATACCCGAGATGTCAGAGGGCGAGCATTCAAACATTGGTGTTATTCTGTTTTCCGTCGGCTTTACACTGATGATGATATTGGATGTTGCGCTTGGATAGAAAGGAGAAAAAACATGACAAGCAAAGAATACAAAGACCTCTCCGTGAAGGAGTTTACAAAAGCTGCCGAGATCTATGAATCGGACAATGCAGGCGTCTATAATATGTGCAAGAAAGATTATCCCGACGTACTGGCAGAGCTTGAAAAGGAAAACTTCACCGACCTGCTGGACTGCGGCTGCGGAACAGGTCCGATGCTGACACTGATGCATCAGAAATATCCTGACAAGCACTACACCGGTATCGACCTGACACCGAAAATGATCGAGGTCGCAAAAAAGAAAAATATGAAGGGTGTGGAGCTTGTTGTCGGAGACTGCGAGAATCTGCCCTTTGCAGAGAATTCCTTCGATGCAGTGATTTGCTGCGAGAGCTTTCATCACTATCCGAATCCACAGGACTTTTTCAATAGTGTATACCGTGTTCTGCGTCCGGGCGGCAGACTGGTTTTGCGTGATATGACAATGAATTCGGCGGCGGTGCGCTGGTTTTGCAATCACATTGAACTTCCGTTGATAAATCTTGTAGGCAAAGGCGATGTCCGCGTCTATGGCAGAGAGGACATCAGAAAGCTGTGTGATAATGCCGGACTGCACATGGAATCATTTGAAAAGCGTGGGTTCTGCCGTCTGCATTGTGTGGCGAGAAAGAGACAAAACACGATGGTTCAATATGACAGCATTACTACTTCCTATAAGTAGTCACGTAATATTTATGATTATGTTCTGACACAGGATAAATGGTGGAGCAAGCTGTATAGAGTATCCAAAAAAGCGGTGCTGTGAGTTCCTACACAGCACCGCTTTATTATGTACGGTCATATCCGCTTTCGATCCCGCCGTTTTCAATATGCAGAATATGGGTGCAGCAACGGTCAATCAGCTCCATATCATGAGTTACGATCAGCACCGTTATATCCTTATCCAGCGAGCGCAAAAGCTCCGCCGTACATTCCATACTGCAGAAATCGAGTCCGCTTGTCGGCTCGTCAAATACAAGCAGCTTTTTGCCTGCAAGCAGTGCCGAAGCAATCGCAGTGCGCTGCTTCTGTCCACCGGAAAGCGACATGGGATGCCGTTCTTTGTATTCTGAAATATTCAGGTTTTGAAGAATGTCCAATGCTGTTTGTTCTCCGGAATCAGCGATACCGAGCATCACTTCTTCCAGTACCGTTTCTGCAAAAAGCTGATGATTCACGTCCTGCATTACCATGTATGAAAGCCGCATCATATCCTTTGAGCGATATGTTTTCCCGTTGATATTGACCGTGCCTTTGAAATGCTTTTGCAGTCCGCACAGACATTTCGTGAACGTGGATTTTCCAGCACCATTGTGACCAACTACAGCAATGACTGCGCCTTTCGGTATTGCAAGCTTGGAAATATGGATCGCATCCTGCTTTCCGTAGCTGTATGTGAAGCCTTCAAGCGTTATGATATCAATGCACTCAAATGGCTTTATCTGTGTCAATCCTGTTTGGCTTTCAAGGTAATTATTGACTGTCTGAACCGCACGAAGCCCCATACTATTCAGCTTTTCCGCCGGCAGAGAAAAGAATGCTTGACCTGTTAATTCTGCGGAAATACAGCCGTTTTCCATCAATAATACTCTGTCGCATAATCCGCTGAGCCAGCCGAGCCGATGTTCCGCAATGACGATTGTTTTGCCCTGCGCCTTCCATTTCCGGATAATATCACGCAGTTCGTCTATTGCATCAAGGTCAAGGTTTGAAGTTGGCTCGTCAAGAACCATAAGCTCCGGCAGCATTGCCGCTACACCTGCACAGGCTATCTTCTGCTTTTCACCGCCTGACAGATTGAAAATGCTCCTGCCGAGAAGCTTCTTAATATTTATGTCCGCAGCAGTGTTATCGATTCTCCGTAGTATTTCTTCTTCCGGCAGCCCCATATTCTCGCACCCGAATGCGATCTCTGCTGAGGTATCCACGCAGAAAAACTGGCTTCTCGGATTCTGGAACACACTGCCGACAATGCCTGCTAGGTCTTCAATCGCAGTCTCACGGATGCTTCTGCCGAAAACAGAAACTTCGCCGTCAAGCGTTCCTTCATAATAATGGGGGATCAGTCCGTTCAGTAACCTTGTTACCGTTGTTTTTCCGCAGCCAGAGCTGCCGCAGAGCAAAACGCATTCGCCCTGCTTCACGGTAAGGTCAAGATGATCCAGCGCTCCTGTATTTCCGTTTGCATAGCGGAATGAAACATTTTTAAGTATCGCCGCTTCTCTCATGTTATCACCCCGATCATTCCGAGAATCCAGAGAACATAAAGTGTCGCCGTCATGGTCAGCACGGCAATATCATGCGTGTGAAAACCTATCTTGCAGATATTTGTCCGCCGTATCTTTGTGCCGAGTCCGCGCGTTAATGCAGCCGCAGACAGCTCGCTGCCGATATTCACCGAGCAGACCATGAGCGGCACAAGGCGGTACTCTATGAACTTGCCTGCATTTCTGCCGCCGATGCGAATGTCACGCATTTTCATTGCTGTGTTGATCGCTGTAAACTCTTCCAGTACGGTCGGAAAGAAACGGAACATCACAGACAGCGGTATCGTGATCTGCTGCGGAATGTGCATACGGTGCATCGCTGCAATGAATTCGCTGACAGTTGTAGATGAAAGCATATATGCACCCATGATAAGCCCGGGCATCAGCCTTACAAATATCAGACAGCAAAGTCCGATGATGCTCAATGCGGCACCTGTGATGCCGGGAACAATGAAGATCTCCGCCAACTTAATTATCGCATACAGAATACCGAACACAGCCGCTTTTCTATATTGCTTTGCAGTCATAAGCAGGAGTAGCGGCAGAATACTCACAGCGGTCGTCCCGTATCGGACTGCCACTATATCACTGCCTGTACCGCCGAGCGCAAATACGACAAGTGTTATCATCACAAACAGCTTTGTCCGCGGATCGAGTACAAGACCTCTGTTTTCGATATCTGCCGTAAAAAGTCCTGCCATATTACAGTCTCCACGAAGCGGCTTCACGCCTGCTTTCTACGAATCTCCGGTAGATGCCGTCCGACTGCATAAGCGTGTCATGTGTGCCCTGCTGTGCGATCTGTCCGCCGTCTATGACGATGATCTGACCGGCATGACGAACGGTTTTCAGCCTGTGCGCGATCATGATAATGGTTTTTTCTCTGGTCAGTGCTTCTATAGCCTTCATCAGGTCGGCTTCGTTTTCGGGGTCAACATTTGCAGTCGCTTCGTCAAGGACGATGATAGGAGCATCTTTCATGATCGCACGGGCAATTGAAATACGCTGCTTTTCGCCGCCCGAGAGACTTGCACCGCCCTCGCCGATGACGGTATCATAGCCATCAGGAAGCTGCATTATGAAATCATGGCAGCAAGCCTTTTTTGCCGCATCTACGACCTTTTCCATCGGTGCATCAGGCTGTCCGAAACGGATATTATTGGCTATTGTATCCGCAAACAGATACACACGCTGGAACACAAAGCTGTAGTTCTTCATCAGTGCGTCCATACTGTATCCTCGCACATCTCTGCCGTCAAGCGTGACTTTTCCCTCGTCAACGTCCCAGAAGCGTGAGAGCAGCGAAGTGAGTGTTGTTTTACCGCCGCCCGAAGGCCCGACGATCGCTGTTGTCGTATGCTCGGGGATATTAAGTGTTACGCCGTCAATGATCTTCCGCTTCTCATAGGCAAATCCGATATTTTCAGCCGAAATATCAAAATGCTCAGGCTGGATATCCTCGCCCGAAATATCCATCTGCGGTGTTGCAAGTATCTCCTGTGCCTGCCTGACTGATACATCGACCGTCCGCAGGAGAGCGGAATACTTGCCTGCATTGTCAAGCTGCGCATAGATAAGGTAGGAGCTGATGATCATAATAATTGTTGTGAGTAAGTCCATAGTTCCGCCGATATGCAGCAGGACCGATACCAGCACGATGACCGTTCCGAGGGCTTTGAGCCAGAAGCTCTGCAGCGTCATATAAGGTATGAGCTTCAACTCCATAGCCGAATTTGCGTGCTCGTTCTCGTCTATCGCAGTGTTGAGATCTTTACTGCGTTTGCCGGTCAGCCGGAATGTCCTGACCTCGAAAATACCCTGAATATACTCGATGACCTTTGCGACAAGTGCAGAATCCTTCTCGATCTTCTGCTTCGCCATGTTTGCAGATTCTTTCATCATACCGCTGTTGATCAGGAAGAATACTGCAAGCCCGCCGCAGAGTATCAGCCCGATCCGCCAGTCGAAACACAGCAGCATAACAGTAATGACCGCAGTGGAAAGCAGTCCCGAGCAAACGAGCATAACGACTCTTGTGGCGACGTTTTCGAGGTTCTGCATAGTATTGGTCGTGACGGACATAATGCGCCCAAGGCTGTTTTCGTTGTAGTAACCCATGGGCAGATAACGCAGATGCTCCGCAAGCTGCATACGCTTGTTTGCGCAGGTGTTGTAGCCGCCCTCAGTCTGGAGCATGGTCGCCTTGCTCTTTGCAATGCCTGCACCTATTATGCTCACAAGCATGATACAAAAGCAGGTCAGACAAGTTTTTGATGTCACGTTTTTACCAAGAAGCGCAGTCACCATACAAGCGATGGCTGGTATTTTCAGCGCTTCAAACATTGCCTGCAACAAGTTCAGGACAATGGAAATATAAAAGCGTTTCCTGTCTTCCGCATCGCAGAAATCAAAGAAGTTTTTCAGTATTTTAAACATTGTCCTCACCGTCCTTTGCTGAAATATGTGCCTCCCACATTTTGCTGTACAAACCGTTCTGTGCAAGCAGTTCTTCGTGCGTACCCTGTTCTGCGACCATACCGTCCCTGATAACATAGAGCCTGTCGGCGTTCTTCACGGTTGAGAGCCTGTGTGCGATAACAATGAGCGTTTTGCCCTCTACAAGTTTAGCAACACTCTTCTGTATCACAGCTTCATTTTCGGGATCAGTGTAGGCTGTTGCTTCATCGAGAATGATGATCTCCGCATTTTTGAGCATTGCCCTTGCAATTGCGATACGCTGACGTTCGCCGCCTGAAAGATGTCCGCCCGATGAGCCGACTACTGTATCATAGCCCTTTTCAAGGCTCATAATGAAATCATGACACCCGCATTTCCTTGCTGCGTCTTCCACATCCTGATCTGTCGCAGACTGGTTCCCGAGACGGATATTCTCACGGACAGTCAGATCAAAGAGATAATTATCCTGCGAAACATAGGCAATCTTGTCGTTGTAATCGTCAAGAGGAATGTCCCTGATATCCACACCTCCGAAAGAGATACTGCCGCTGCTGACATCCCACAGGCTTGCGATAAGCCTTGCAACGGTGGATTTGCCGCTGCCGGAAGGCCCGACAAGTGCGATAAATTCGCCCTTATGAATCGTCATTGAAATGCCGTGTATGATTTCCTTGTCATCATAGCCGAAGTGGATATCATGCAGCACAATGTCGCCGCCGCGCATCGTTTTTGTCAGCTTTTCAGGGCGTACCATTTCTGGTGCGTCTATGATATTTCTGACCTCAGTAACGATGGTATCCATCTGTGCGATATCATCAGCATAGGACATGATACCGAGCAGCGGTTCGATAAGACCTACAGTCAGGATAATGACCGTGATAAAATCAGCTGTGCTGATTGTGCCGTGCATGGTCATGATACCGCCGATAGGCAGAACGGAAAGCATTGTCGCAGGCATGATGCACATTGCAAAGGTCATATACACGTTGCATTTGCGCATCCAGTCAACGAAACTTGAGGCACTTTCCTTGGCAGCGGCTGCAAATTTCTCATAGCTGGATTGTGCCTTTCCGAACACCTTGATGACTTCGATACCATTAATATATTCCGTTGTGACGGCGTTCAGCGCCTTGGTAGCCCGGACAGTCCTGCTGTAATTCTCCTCATATCCGAACATCATAAGCATATAGCAGATAAACCCTAACGGCACCGTGATGAGCGCTGCAAGTCCCAGCTTCCAATTGATCACAAAGGCGTAGAGCAGTATGATGATCGGAGCGCCGATGCCGGTCGTGAACTCAGGCAGGATATGTGCAAGCGTTGTTTCAATACTGTCGATACGCTCCACGATCGTGCTTTTCAGAGCGCCTGACGGCTGACTGATGACATTGCCGAGTGGCATTTTCGCCAGCTTATCAAGGGCTTTTTTGCGTATCACTGCAAGGGTGTGAAATGTTGCAAGGTGCGAATTTGCCGTACTTAGCGCATGAAACAGCGCGTGTCCAAGCCAAAGTGCAAGTATCACAATGCAGTTTATGATAAATGTTCTTTTATCGGTGCTGCCTGCAAGAAGATCCTTCACGATACGGGCAATAAAATAGTACGGCACGATACCGCACAGCATACTCAGCGCCGCAAGTATCACGCTTGCAACAAACCTTTCTTTCCGCTCACCGGACTGTCTGAGCAGCCAGCCGAATGAGCCGTTCTGATCCTTTCCCATTATACATCCTCCTGTCTGTTACGATAAATCTGCGGTGTTACGCCCATGACATCACGGAAAGCCGCCGAGAATTTTGACGCATTGTCATATCCGAGCCGCTGTGCAATGTCTGCGATATTCATTCTTCGATCAGAAATCAGCATTTCCGCCGCAGCTTTCATCTTGTAGCTCTTGATATACTGATACACAGGTGTGCCGTATACCGCCTTAAACACCTTTCGCAGTGAAGCAGGCGGCATACCCGATATTTCGGAAAGCTCCTCGACCTTAAAAGTCTTATCAGTTCTGCTCGTAATTAGGGAATGAATCTCCTTGATCTTAGCGGTCTGGCTTGCAGGAAAATACTGCCGCTGTTCTGAATTTGCAGAGGTGTCAAGGGCAGAAAGCAGAAGAAGCAGCTCTGCGATCTTTACCCTGAAAAAACCAAGCCTCATACTCTCAGGCGTATGGTAAAGCTGTGAAAAAACAACATTCAGCTGCTCATTTGTACGGAGCAGAAATTCCTTGTTCTCGGGGCAAAACTTTTCGCCAAGCATCTCCAGATCAACCGAAAGGAACGGCATCTCATGCCGGAGCGTTTCCTGTGCAGCCTCTTGCATAAAACCTATGGTTATACCGTGATAATGGGAAAGCGGCAGCTCGACCTTGCCTGTGTGATGCACACGCTTGTCAATACGAAGGTCGCCTGCCTCCATATAATAGCGCTCGCCGAGGGCGTTTTCATGCTCGATGCGTCCTTCACGGCAGTGGTCGATACAAAGGATCGTATCCGCATTCTGATATTCCGATACACAGTGCCTCATGTGAAAATCGTTATACATCAGATAAATCCCGTCAAACACACGGTACATCGTCATAAACCCCTCACCGGATTCATCATCGAGCCGCAGTACGCGGCACTCACCCTCGGCTGCGATCTCGTGAACATTAGATCCGAAGCCGGCTTTATCAAGTGTATCGAAAATGTCACGGCTCATGCTATTCCTGCCTTTTCAAAATGCTTTTCCATCAGACGTCTGCCGATCAGTCCGCCGATGATGCCGCAAACAAACGCTGCAATAAATGTAACCGGACACATCCATGTCGGCATCAGTTTTGTAACGGTGTCGATGTAATCCTGTCCGAAATTCTGACGGGAAGCCCAGTATTTCTCCGCGGCGAAAAACAGCGGCAAATAATTAGCGGCAACCCACAGGCTGAATACGCCGTTCGTGATGACAGCTTTTGCTGCGCTCTTATAATTTCCGCTTTTATAGATAAGCTCTGCGATTAGTCCGGTGAATACCGATACTGCAAGCGGCGGCCAGCTCATACCGGTCATAAGCATCAGAATGCCCATGATGATGCTCATGATCCATATCATACCGAATTTCTTGACCTTCGTCAGAAAGAGCATGAACGGGATACCGCCGAATATCGGGACAAGCACCGACAGCAGCGGCAGAAAGATCGGTATCATGCCGAGCATAGCGATAATGAACACGATAACAAAATAGATTGCTGAGAAAATACCGATGTTGATCAGATCTTTACCTTTCATAATTACCTCCGATTCGGTTAGATGAAACTAACCATATGTCATAAAAATAAGTCTTGCGTCCAAGGCCATCACATATTATATCACAAACACAAAGAGGTTTCTACTCCATTTTGTTTTTTGATGCTCCGATCTGATAATATTTTGAAATTATAAGTCTGATCAGGCAACAGATCTTTTCCTGACTATAAAAGTAAAAGCGTTTTGACCGACATGGCTGAAACGCTTCACCTTTTAGCACATGGACGAGGACAAGCTCCGCGACGCAGAGTTAGCATTGAAGTTTAAGAGTTAATTGTCATAGGGGCTGTGTCATGATGTCATACGCTTATATATAAAGTATACAAGATAAAACATACTTAATACAGAGAAGGAAGATATTATATGACTTGATAGTTATAATAAATCAAGTGTCTTCTTTTCTTTGCAATAATAATCATGGCAGTACTGCCGCTTGAAACAATACTTGTATAACGCTGAAAAGTATCAATTTCTTTTTGAGTTGTCGGGTAACTGTTGTGGTCACAAAGCTCGTCAACGAACGGCATAAAGATTTTCTTGACGCGGATAATGTCCTCGATAAAAGTTGAGAACTCGTTCGTCATCTGCTCAATACAAGTTGTAAAGTCAGCTGCGTCCTTTCGGTTCTCGTAGTTGCTGAATACTTTCTTGCTGTCAAATTCGTAATCAGATAACGCTCGCAGTTCGTTCAAATCTTCTGTGATATACATTTCCTCAAAGGACACAGGAGTGCTCTCTGCACTGACAAAGTGTTCGTTGTAGTCATCGACTTCAAACTCCGAGTCCTCATAAAATGGCTCATCAAAAATGTCGTTGTAGTACGCGAACAGATTTCTCAGGAGACCGTGCCTGAAATCTTTTGTGTCGTAGGGCGGAAGCGACTTTGCAATGTCAATGATGTTGTCGTATGTAAATTCTATTTCCTGTGCGCACTTGCCTATGTCAGCAGGGCAGAACAAGGAACTGATGTTCAGCTCAGACTTTGCACGTTCACATACGTCAAACAGTTCGCCTAAGTCGTAAAAATTCATTGAAAAATAGCGCAGAAGTATCTCTCCGAGCGGATAAACTCTGCCGTCGGAAAGATATATTTTTCTGTCATGGTAGTGTGCTTCTATCTCAAACATAATAACTCCTTTCAGAAATAGTGTTCTATTTCATCAGAGTGCATAACACTGCGATTTTATTTGAAAACAGCTGTATAAATAGCCGTAAACTAAAAGTTTACAATTCGTTCACAAAAATAGATTATAGATTGAACTCGGTAGAGATAGTATACTATATCTATTGACTTTTGTCAAGAGAGCGTGTATACTGAATGCAGTTAAGACGTCCGGACAACTCTTGACATCACAAGTAAAAACTCGAAACGCGAAAGGAAGATGTAGATGAAAAATATGAACGTGATCAACTGCACAGCATACTCTAACGGAATCAACTCACCGCTTGAGTATCTCAACATCACTACTCCTGCCGAGTTCAAGGTGGTGATGGAATTACTCTGTTATTACGATGAGGAAAAGAAAAGCTCGACATTAAGCCGCATGGATATCGCAAGAGATACTGCAATGTCGGTTAGCAATGTTGAGCGCGCACTGAAAACTCTTGCGCAGAAGGATATCATTCGCATACACAACAACTATGCTGACAACGGTCGTCAGGTCGCGAACTCTTATGAGGTCGCATTCCTGAACTATGATATGGACGAGGACAAGCTTCGCGATGCAGAGTTGGCATTGAAATTTAAAAGTTAATTGTCATAGGGGCTGTGTCATGATGTCATAGGCTTATATATTAAGTATACAAGAGAATATATACTTAATACAGAGAAGGAAGATATATATTACTTGATAGTTATATAAACTATGCGCCTTCTTTTCTTTGCAATGATAATCATGGCAGTAACTGTGTAAAGAGTGATTATCCGAAACACACGCAGAAAGCCACGAGTTTGCCGCCTTCAAAACTAAAATAGTATAGCTACCCCACCGCTCCCGTTGAATGCGGTTGTCGCGCAACGTGGAGCGAGTTGTGGGATATATCAGAGGGAGAAAAAACGGACAGTGCAGGGGGACAAAAGTCGGTCCGAAAAACCGGCAAGCATCGCAGACGGCATTCCGCCTGCCGCTGAAACGGGAGAACCCGTGCCCCTTTTAGGTTCGCAGGTTAAAATCCGGTCGCATTCAGCGCCCGGATGCTCACATCGGACGGGCAGTGCCCGCCGATTTTTTCAGGACTTTGGGGGAAATGATGAAAGTCGCATGGAATGGAGATTTTTGAAAATGGAGTCGCATAATTCAGCGGATAATAAGAAAAAGCACGGAGATTCTGCAGAAAAAGAAGTCGCATTCTCGTCAGAAAAGATAAGATTCGGGATGAAACTGTATCCCGAAACACTTGAGATGATCGATGCGGCATATAAGAAAGATTGCTGCACTTCAAGGTCAGCGTTTATAGAAAAAGCCGTCCGTTTCTATTGCGGGTATCTCAACACACAGGATCACACGGCGATAGAATACTTGGCTCCGCAGCTCTCCACAATAATTGATGGATATATTAAAGGTTCGGAGCAGCGATTGTCCCGTGCGATATTCAAGCTTGCCGTTGAAGTCGGAGCACAAACTCATATGCTCGCGGCAATCAATGACATTGAAGATACAACACTCTTTAAACTGCGGCAAATGGTAACAGATGAGGTCAGACGAATAAACGGCATAATAAACTTTGAAAGTGCTGTAAGATTTCAGAGAAGTGAGGAGTGATAAAAAACCGAGCAGGCCTCGCAAGGGATGCTCAAAAAGTCTGGGCTGGTAACACGCAGGCTCAGCAAAGACGGTACGATTTGATTTTGTACCTGTGAATTTGAATTGAATAGTTTTAGAGGAGGCGGATGTATGAGCGTAAACCTTGAAAAGACTCATTGCAGTGAAGATCCAGAGGTACAGTCCGTATTGCATCACGACTGTACTGTTGACGGTGTCACCTATCGTGTTTGGTCTGTTTTCCTTGGCAGGAAAAGAGCTGAAGAGTCGCTCGGAGAATTAATGCTCCGACAGCTCGAAAGGGGGTATGAAAAGCCTGCCTTTGATGCAAAGCAGACCGAGAGCGAGTCGATGTAAAAGTCGGAAAATGTTTTTTGTGCAGTCCTACGAAATCAGCTGTGCACACTGGATTCCTGAGCGGAGATGTGGTATACTGTCCGTGTAAGGATCTGCTGCACGGCTGAGAAAGGAGTTTTAATGAAAAACAAACAGCCTAAAAAAGCAGCTCTGTATTGCAGGCTCTCGGTCGATGACGGGCGAATGGGTGAAAGCGTAAGCATTGGCTCGCAGAAATTATTATTGGAGCAGTACTGCAAGGATCATGCAATAGAAAATTATGAAGTGTACGATGATGATGGATACAGCGGCACTAACTTTGACCGTCCTGCGTTCCAGAGAATGTATGAGGACATTCAGAACGGACTGATAGATACTGTCCTGGTAAAAGACCAGTCACGATTCGGAAGATCGTATATCGAAGTCGGAATGTACGTTGAAAAGTTCAAAGAGCTCGGAGTTCGGTTCATTGCTGTGAGCGACAACTACGACTCAATGAAAAACGAAAACGATATGATGTTCCCCATGAGAAATGTACTGAATGATTACTTCGCAAGGGAGGCTTCTATCAAGACTAAGACTGCGAAGAAGGCAAAAGCGAAAGCCGGACAGTACATTGGTTCAAAGCCGCCCTTCGGTTACAAGCTGGACCCGAACGACAGGCATCACCTTGTGATAGATGAGCCTGCCGCGGAGACAGTACGAAGGATATTCAGAATGGCGGCGCAGGGGATAGGCTTCAATAAGACCACAAAAATCTTCCGTGAGGAAAGAGTTCTCACTCCTATCGCCTACTTCAATCTCCATAATCCTGATTATTTCAAGTCGGATTACTGGAGAAAGGAATTCGACTGGCACGTTACTTCGATCCGAGTGATACTTGAAAATGAGGTCTACCTCGGCAAACTGATCTACGGGAAGCAGCGGTGCAAGTCAATGAAAAGCAAGGAGAAGGTCAAGGTCCCGAGGGAGGACTGGATAATCGTTGAGAACTGTCATGAGCCGATAATCTCTCAGGAGCTGTGGGACGAAGCACACAGAATGATGAGTACCAAAAGGCGTCCAACGCTGACAGGTGAGGTTCAGATGTTCGCAGGTTTGCTCTACTGTGCCGACTGCGGTCACGCACTTACCTACTCGCAGAAGAAACGCAAAGACGGTACATATCACGGAGCATACTCATGCTGGATGTATAAAACTCACGGCAAGGAATACTGTGCTTCGCATTATATTACCTACGATGTGGTGTACAAGCTTGTGCTGAAAGACATCCGGAGAGTGCTGAAGTCATATCGTAAAAATAAGGATAAGTTCAGGTCATTCCTCGACAGCAAGTGCAGCGACAGCAGTGCAAAGAAGATAATACAGCTTGAACATGAGCTCGAAAAAGCACAGGGCAGAATAGCTGAGATAGACCGCCTGCTCAACAAGCTCTATGAAGATAATGCACTCGGAAAGATCTCAGATGATCGCTACGCACAGATGACAAAAACATTTGAGGAAGAACAGGCAGAACTCAAGAAGACGATACCTGAACTGACATATGAGATCACGACGCTCAAAGCCAGATCCGATGCCGCCGATAAATTTACAAAAGTAATTGACAGTTATACGAATATAAAGGAACTCAATGCTGATATACTCAATGAGCTTATCGACAAAATAGTTGTCCACCATAAAGAAAAACTCTATGGAAAGACATATCAGCAGGTTGAGATATATTACAGATTCGTAGGCGAACTGAAGGAAACTGTGGCAAAAGCAGCGTAACAATCAAAACTGGAAATTATGTTCGCTTTAAAAACAGTCCTCGGTCGCGTGTTCAAGTCACTTTTCCAGCTCCAATGACAAACCGCTTAGAATAGCCTTCTAAGCGGTTTTTATTTTGCCACCCTTTTGTTTTGACCTTGGATTATAATTAAAGCGACAATTGAGGATAGCCCATATTAATTCATCATTATTTACTGATTATTCGTGTTGTTTGAAGTCGTCACGTTTCCAGCTCCAATGAAAAATGCCTCAAATAGACTTCAAGCTTTTTGCCAAAGCATTTTGCGAAGGCATGAAGCGCAGCATAATTAAGGAAGACGTGAACTAATATGAATGCAGCTTGTGGACTGTTTGAGAAGAAAGGCGGTGTATCATGCAAAAAGAAGTCATTAGCGGTCTGCTGATACCTTTTCTCGGCACATCGCTTGGCGCAGGCTGTGTCTTTTTCATGAAGCATGACCTGAACCGAGGCGTTCAGCGAGCTTTGACGGGCTTCGCCGCAGGAGTGATGACAGCAGCCTCAATATGGAGCCTTATCATTCCCGCAATGGATATGTCGGAGAATATGGGAAAGCTTGCTTTTCTGCCTGCTGTGGTCGGATTCTGGTGCGGTATCTTGTTCCTTTTGATGCTTGACAGCCTGATACCGCATTTGCATATGAACTCTGAAAAAGCCGAGGGACTGCCCTCAAAACTGGCTCGGACAACAATGATGGTGCTTGCGGTAACTCTCCATAATATTCCTGAAGGAATGGCTGTAGGAATCGTATATGCTGGCTTTCTGACTGGTTCGGCAGATATGACAGCAGGCGGCGCACTGGCTCTGGCTCTCGGTATTGCGATACAGAATTTCCCCGAAGGAGCGATAATTTCCATGCCGCTTCACGCGGAGGGGAAAAGCAAAAGCAGGGCTTTTGCAGGCGGTGTATTATCAGGTGCAGTTGAACCGATAGGCGCACTTCTCACGATACTGTTCGCAAGCCGATTGCTGCCGACCATGCCGTATCTGCTGACTTTTGCCGCAGGTGCAATGATATATGTCGTAGTGGAAGAACTGATACCTGAAATGCCGTCAATGTCACTGTAGCCTATTCCGAGTTCATCAAAGGCGGACGGAAGCATTTGGTCTTCTCACCTGTTATCGCTTCGACCTTTTCGTCCACATAGTCTATCTCCGCCTTTATCTCGTCAGGTGTCATTTCCGTCATGCTGTTGTGCGTTTTTGAATGATTGGCTATCTCCATTCCCATGTCATAAGCCCGCTTGACAGACTTCGCAGTTTCGACATTTATATTTGTTCCTATAACAAAGAAGGTCGCTTTCGCATTATACTGCTCCAGAACATCAAGCACTGCGTTTGTGGCCGTAGTATTAGGTCTGTCATCAAATGCAAGCGCAAGCAGTTTCGGTTCATCCTCTGCATTTACCGTAACAGTCGGAACACTTGATATCAGCAGTGCGGCAGATGATATGACCGCTCCTATCTTACTGATGATTTTTCTCATATTCAGTCACCTCATAAATCACGGCTCATTATCGTTCACTTCTCATCATTATTACATACCGCAAAAAGAATTCAATAACCGAAAACAAATTCTTTTTTGACCTTGGAGCTTTTATGAAGCGGCGACTGATGATGACTTATATATATTCAGCATTCTCTATTGATTAATTGCGAAAAATATAGTATAATCATAATGTAAAAGCGTATCAATGCTTGTTGGTACGCCTGAAAAAACTTAATAACGACAGGAGGAGCTTATATGCCATATTCAATTACTGTGGAGCGCGACAGCGTCTGCATGGGAGACGATGTTAACGCGCCGAATACGACAACAGTTTTCGTCAACGATGATATGCACCTTTCGACAGCTTTCAGCCTGATAGCGGATAAAGTGGCAAAAGTCAATGATACTCATACTATCGTATGGTCGGTCCATGTTAATAATAAAAAAGGCAAGCCGCTCGGTATGTTTGAGGTAGATAATATGGAGCTAAGCGGTGTGACCTTATTTGTTCCCGATCAGACTATGAAAGAGCTCGGCATCAAAAAAGTGTATTGCAGATATTTTTGCAAGAGTACGCTGATGCAGCCGGATAAGGATGGTCGTCTGCGCATTCCGATGTATCCGGAATGCCCGACACTTGGGACAAAGGTCATGAAGTACCTCAAAGTCCTCAATAAAAAAGACCGCAGTTAATTCTGCGGTCTTAGTATTTTCTTTACTCTCAGAGCTATGCCGCGCTCCTTTGAAAGCGCAAAGGCTGCGGCGATGAATATGAGCGAGCCCGCCGCTATCTCGAACGGGAACCTCAGCAGCGCGCCCTCAGGTATGATGAAGGGCAGAGTTGCTATCGCTCCGCATGGCGGGAAATAGAGCTTCATGCTGCACACGGCGGCGAGTATGACTGCGCACGATACGGCAGCCGACACTGCGAGCGGAAGCCCCAGCTTTTCCGTGAGGAGGAAGCGTGAGAGGACTCCGCCGAGCGAGGCAAGGACTATAAGCGCAGCAGCCTGCGGCGAACGCTCCAGCAGCTTGCTGTGCGGCTTTGATATCTCGAAGAATGCCACGATGAGCGGCGGCGCGATGAAGAATATCTCCCTTGTCAGCGCGGGGAGTATGCATATGATGCTTGCCGCCGCTATTTGTTTTATCCGCAGTGCGAACAGCTGCTTGTCGGGCTGTACGGGCGTGAACGCGTTCTTCTCGCGCAAGCCGCACTTCTCGAGTATCAGCTGTGCAAGGAGTATCAGCGATGTCATCACGACTACCGAACCGATGTAGACGGGGCTTTTTGTCCCCAGCAGAACGGGCAGCACGCAGGCTGATATCGCGGGCAGGAACTCCGTTTTTGACGCCGTCACGCAAGCCACCGCGCACAGCATTGCAAGCGGTATCTTTATGACGGGCGGGAGCGGTACAAATACCAGTCCTACGCCGATAATTGCCGCGGCGGTTATGGTAGTCAGCAGCCTTAGCCTTGATGCGTTCCATGACTGCTTCGGAGCGGCGAGCGCTCCTATCGCAACAGCCGTTATTTCGGGGAAGATTATCTCTTTATCGTGCAGAAGCTCCGATGCAGCAACCATACCCGTCGCCAGCATGAGCGACAGCACCACAGGGAGCGCTTTTCTCAATGTTTGCAAGCAGTTCACCTTTTCTATGTAAAGTCACAAGCTATATTATACCACTTTACAAGCGGGATTGCAACTGCTGAGCGATTTTATTTGTCAGGAGCTTGTGAATAATGTGTAAAAATTGCAAATCCCATTGACAAATATTTGTCGTTATGGTACTATTACCGTAGGATATTTTTGTGATCGGAGCTGCTTATATGAACAGAATGATGATAATCGACGAATTGAAGCGGAAAAACGAGATGCTGCCCAATGAGTTCGACGGGACTTACCGCTCTGTGCGCAAGGCGGTAGAATACTACGCGAAGCTGAGAAGACTGTCGGTCATCGACTATAACGACCTCGACCTGCTGTACTGCCTCTCGCTCGGAAGCTGGAGCAAGGACAGCAGCGAAATAAAGAAGTATATACAGAAGTGCCACCTGCTGCACAACGACAAGCAGCTGCTCAGTACGACTGTGGAAAGGGTGTGGAGCAAGGACTCGCGGAAGCTGTTCGCTCATGCTCCGACCAAGCAGGAAATGGAATTCCTCAACTCGCCGTTTTCGTTCAAGGACTCGGCAGTCGCTGAAAACTCTGAGGCTGTCCAGTTCTTCTTCCTGATGTGCATAAACCTCTCGGGGCTCGAGATAGACAGCAAGCTCTATGACAGTGTTCAGGAAATGCTCGATTCTAAGCTCAAGGACTCGGGATTGCCTGTATTCGCATTCTCGCGCATACTCCACTGCTTAAAGCCGTTCACCTTCCCGATACTCGGCGAGAGCGTGCCCGATTACTTCGTGTTCAGGGCTCTCGGGATAGGGCTCGAGGATACGGACAGCCTCATGCACTATATCCCCAACTGCCGCAGGATACTCGATTTCCGCAACGCCAACTTCAAGTTCAAGAACATGAGGGTTTTCGACGTCATGTCGTGGGAGCTCCTCGGAGCGCAGGAGGTGCCCGAGCCCTCGGAGGAGGCGTCGGCTGAACCGGCGCTCATCAGGTCGGACGCGCCGCTCAATCAGATACTCTACGGTCCTCCCGGAACGGGCAAGACCTACAACGTCGTAAGATATGCGGTAGAGCTCGTCGAGGGCAAGAAGCTGTCCGCGGACGACAGCTACGCCTCGGTGAAGACGAGATTCGAGCAGTATGCCTCCACGGGACAGATAAGGTTCTCGACCTTCCACCAGTCGCTGAGCTATGAGGAATTCGTTGAGGGCATACGCCCCGTCGTCGTTGACAAGTACGGCAACGATACCAATATTGCTCATGCCGAAACTACGGTCATCTACCGCCCCTATAACGGCGTTTTCAAGTCGCTGTGCGAGAAGGCGGCGAAGTGTCCGAATATGCGCTTCGTAGCCATAATCGACGAGATAAACCGCGGCAACATCTCGCGCATCTTCGGCGAGCTCATCACGCTCATCGAGGAGTCAAAGCGCGGCACGTCGGTCATTCTGCCCTACTCGCAGACCGAGTTCCACGTGCCCTCAAACCTCTATATCCTTGGCACGATGAATACTGCCGACCGCTCTATCGCCATGCTCGACATCGCGCTGAGACGCCGATTCCACTTCATCGAGATGATGCCTCAGCCGTCCCTGCTCGGAGACTGCGAGGGCGTCGACCTCTGCGAGCTGCTTACCGCGCTGAATGAGCGCATCGAATACTACTACGACCGCGAGCACGCTATAGGTCATGCGTACTTCATGAACGCGAGCGGTTCTATAGGCACGCTCGCCGAGCTGAGAGAGGTCTTCTCCACGAAGATAATCCCGCTCCTGCAGGAGTACTTCTTCGACGACTACGAGAGGATACGCCTCATTCTCAACGACGAGAACACCTTTATTGAGTGCGTTGCTCCGAAGTATGTCAAGCACTTCGATTCGGGACAGAAGCTCTACCGCCTCGGCGACCCGAGGAAATGGCAGAAGGAGCACTTCATTAACATATACCGCGATATTTCCTGATGAACGGAGGATACCATGTACACCAGACACATTTGCGTATCTGCGGGCGACAGGATAGCGGAGCACTCCCGCGCGGACGGCGGGCTGACGAAGGCTCTCGGCGGACTTGCCGAGATATGCGGGGCTGACGGCAGAGACGCAGTCGTACTCCGTGACGAGGGCGGAAGGAAGCTCTTTACAGCGGGCTCATACTGCGGATTCGTCTGCTTTTCGGACGGCACCCTGCTCGAGATACTCCCGCGCAGGGAAACTCCTGCCGAGGCGAGAAAGGCGCTGTGTACGGAGTTTTGCAGGCGATGCGGCTATGAGTTCCGAGAGGCGGATTTCGTCCCCGAGAGGAACTTCATGGAGTATTTTATCTCCGTTTTTGCGGGCGAGACGATGAAGATAATCAAAAGCGGCGTGCTCTCGGCGTATACGAGCCGCGAGGAGAACCTGACGACCGTGCAGGGAACTATCATGTTCGCAGAGAATATCCGCCGCAACCTCGTTCACCGCGAGAGGCTGTACGTGCGGCATGATGTATTTACTCCCGACCGCGCGGAGAACCGTATAATCAAGTCTGCCGCGCTGATGCTCAGCAAGCTGACCGCCGACGCGCACAGCTCTCACCAGCTGATGGAGGCGCTGTCATTCCTCGGTGAGGTTGCCGTGCCGCATGACCCTGCCGCGGAGTTCGGCAGGTGCATAAGCACCCGAAATACGAGGAAGTACGCCGCTACCCTCAGTATATGCCGTATGCTCCTCGACAAGAACGAGGGGACGGCTCTGCTCGGCAAGGATATCATCTGCGGACAGGTCTACGAGATGAGCTGACAAGGCGCGCAGAAAGAACATACTATCAAAAAAGCCCTAAAGAAGCATATGCTCCTTTAGGGCTTATTTAGTGGATATTGCAGTCGTCCTTATTCAACGATACGGCAGAGATTCGCCTCGCCCGAGGACAGGCTGCGGACGATGCCGTTTTCCGTTTCTATCATGAGATTGGCATTCCTGTCTATGCCGACAGCCTTGCCCGTGACGGTCTCGCTGCCGACCCTTGCGGTTATCATATTGCCCGTGAGGAGCTCGCGGCGGCGGTATTCGCGCAGATACTCCCTGTTCTCTATCTTGTCGAGGCAGGCGTCGAGGCGGTTTATCACTGCGGCACACAGCTCGTTGCGGTCGAGTACAGCGCCCGTCTCGTCCTGTATAGAGGTCGCACGCGAGCTGAGCTCCGCGTCGAAGCTGTCGCCGACACTGCGGACGTTGATGCCGATTCCGATGACCGCGATATCAAGCGCGCGCATTTCCATATCCACCGAAGCCTCGGTGAGTATGCCCACTATCTTCTTGCCGTTCAGGTAGAGGTCGTTGACCCACTTTATCTTCACGTCCGCCTTGCAGAGCGACTCTATCGCCTCGGCAGTCGCAACAGCTACAGCTGAGGTTATCATCGGAGCCGTCTGTATGCTGAAATCGGGGTGGAGGATAACGCTCATGTACAGTCCCTTGCCCGCGGGCGAGACAAAGCTCCTGCCCATTCTGCCCTTGCCCGCAGTCTGCTTGTCGGCAACTATGACCGTGCCGTTAGGAGTTCCCTTTGCGGTTATCTCCTTGGCGTAGTTGTTGGTGGAGTCCGTCTCGTCGAGCACGACTATCCTGCTTCCTATAACGGAAGCCTTCACCTTCGCGGAGATGAGCGGCGCGGAGAGGTGATTGCTCTCGGCGGAGAGCCTGTAGCCCTTTGCCGTCACCGAGTCGATGATGTAGCCTTCGCTCTCGAGTGCCTTCACAGTCTTCCATACGGCGTTCCTGCTGACGCCGAGCTGCTCCGCGAGCGCCGAGCCCGAAATATAGTTCCTGCCTGCTTCCGCAAAGGCTTTAAGTAGGGAATCTCTTACGTTCATAAAAATAACCTGCCTGTCGTCTGGTGTGGATACAAGTTGAATGTCAAGCTAATTATATCATATAAGCGCAAAAATAGCAAGTACCTCGGAGACAGCGCCCGAAGAATGCGTCACTTTATCACGAACAGTCCCACAGCGATGAGCGCTATGCCGAGGAACAGCTTGAAGCCGTATTTCAGCCGACAGTACTGGCTGAGCATCCTCTCGGGCTTGTCGGGGTCGATGAGTATATCCGCAGTCGCGCCTACCTCGGGCAGCTCGCCCTTCCTTATGTAGGAGTTGTCCTCGGCTATGTACTCGCCGCCGTCGAAGTAATACTGCCATATGAGTGACGTCCCGTAGACGGGCTTGCCGTTCACCTCGCTCGTCTTGACGAGCTTGTGCTCCATGCAGACCGCGCTGACGGGCTCCGTGCAGCGTATCCTCAGTATGAGCCTGTAGTATGCGGTCGGGACTATCTGCATGAGCCCGCCGATGATGAAGGTGCCCCTGACGAGCACGCCCTTGATGAGCTGATACTGCTCCTCCATGATGACCTCGTGCCAAAGAAGGCGGTAGGCTCCGAAGCCGACGAGGATCGCTGCTGCTCCGACTGCCATGAACAGCGGGAACGAGAACGCGAGTATTTTTCTGCTGATATTCTGGTTCAGACTGTCGACAAAAAATCCGAATCCGAATACGGCGAATACCTGTATGGCGAATGCTCCTGCGAGCATCTCGGCGCCGCATACCGAGGCTGCGATAGCTCCGACTATTCCGCCCACGAATGACGTGAGCATTATCGCCGTCATCACTCGAGAGACGGGAGTCGCTGCCGCCTTTGCGGCTTCGCGCTCGAGCCGAGCCTCCTCGCGCAGCCGCTCTATATCCTCGGAAGATAAAAATTGTTTCATACTGCACCTTCCTGCGCTTTTTACCATACTGATATTATACCTCATAGCGGAGCGCGTGTCAATCGCGTGGAATCAAAGAAAAAAGTGCCCCTGCAATGCAGAGGCACTTGAAATCCTTTGGATACTCCCAGTAGGGATATAATTATCTCTTCGAGTAACGTCTATCGGCATTTGTACTTTATTCTATTGTTTGCGAAAATTCCTGTTTTACGGCGCTTTCAATGTATTAACTTCGTTTTTCTTTATCTTCGATTTTGTAACTGTAAAGACCAGATAAAGACCAAATCTTTTTGGCGTACTCCTGTTATGAGAATGAACGTCCTTGCTTGAATAACTCTGTTTAGCATACTTTGTTCCGTCTGTCAACACAAAATCAAAAATTTGTTTCGCTGTATAAATCCTTGGTTTTTTTATTGACACTAACTTTTTGATAGCGTATAATAAAAGTTAAATAATAAAATATATAAATATGGTGAGAGAAACAACATAAAATACCAGTCTAATTAATAGAGAATCAAAATTCTATAGAAGGAGAACTCTCTATGGATAACGGTGCAAGCAGCTACCGTCGTTTCCTTGATGGTGACAAAGAAGGTTTGACTGAAATCGTTCATACCTATGCTGACGGACTGATTTTTTACGTAAACAGCTTTGTCCATGATATTCATACTGCCGAGGATATAACAGAAGATGTTTTGGCAAAGCTTATTGCCAAAAAGCCTCATTATTCAGGCAGGAGCAGCTTTAAAACGTGGCTTTATACAATTGCACGTAATCTCACGATGGATTATCTCAGCCGCAATTCTAATTATCAAAGAGCTGATATTTCAGAGCTTGATAATATATCAAGCCAGTCTGATATTGAAAAAAGGTATATTAAGAATGAGCAAAAGCGTGAACTTCATAAAATCATGCAGAAGCTAAATCCGGATTATGTCCAAGTGCTGTATCTTATATACTTCGAGGGCTTTAATAATAAAGAAACTGCTCATATTATGAAAAAATCGAAACGGCAAATAGAAAACCTGCTATACAGAGCGAAACAGGCGCTCAAAAATGAGTTTGACAAGGAGGGGATGACGTATGAGGAGTTATGAAGAACTTGAAGCCAATGCATATAAAAAGGCTGAGCAAATCATAAATGAGTCTAAGCGTAAAAAGAAAATCATGCTGCGTCGTTCTTTGGGATTAACACTTGGAGCCGCAGTTATTATCGGTGTAGGTATATGCGCAAATGCTCTCAAGCCTCCCAAGAAACCGACTGCTGACAGCTCTTCAATAATAGCAGAAACAACATCGTCGGAAACTCCGACAGCTGCGGAAACGACCGCAAAGGCTTCCGTACAGACGGTGAAAACCGCCCCTGAGCCTATTCGTACCACAGGAACATCAACTGCTGCATCATCGGCTGAAACGACGGCTCATACAAGAGAGTCGGTCACTGCACCCGCTCCTGTGACAGGAGGTGCAGAGTACACTTCCGCCGAGGTTCGTACCGTGCCAATGACTACAAATAATTCATTTGAAGCTGTAACGACTGCGAGAGTAACTTCTGCAAATCAAACCACACAAAAGACCACATCTGCCGCACCAACTACGGCAGCGACAACGGAAAAAGCTCTCACGACAACGACCACTGTTCCAAAGTACGATTTGCCGCCAATTGCCGAGCTGCCGCCGCAGGTCGTACAGGACGAAGCGCTGCCGCCTTCACTGAACGAGCTCAAACTGATGAACGGAATGACATATTCAAACTGTTTCCGATGTGTCAGCGAGGAAAAAATAGGCTCATTTTTAGAGGAACTGACCGTTGAAAATCAGCTCGGACCGTACATTTCCCCTGTTGAAACTTCGGTTGAGCTGTACGAGATAAAATACTCAAACACCGACTACAGACTTGCGGTAAAGTTCCAAGGCTCACAGGTATACCACATCTACGAAAACACATTATACGACCAATAATTCGGAGGAGGTATTGTTATGAAAAAAATCGTTTCATTATTATCAGCAGTCGCTCTTTTAGCGGCAGTCCCGATGAATTCCCACGCTGTCAGTGACGGAGAGTCCGAGCTCTATGATTTAGCAAGGTCTCTCGGCTGTGAGACGGATCGTCTCAACATCGAAAATTTCTGCTATTATTATCTGGAAGATATCGAGCCCGATAAAGCTGTTCAAGATGATTATATGCGCAGATGCTCGGTGCTTGAAGCGACATATTCTCCCTATTCATTCTTGAGTTCGGCACTTTTTGAAGGCTCCGACACAGGAATTTCAATTCTGGAAGTCCTCGCGCACAACGGGGTTATCGCTCCGAAAGATATCAAGCTCGGAACTGAAAACCTTGCCGATATCCCCCTCGACAGTGAAACAGCCCTTATAATAAGCGGCTATCAAGCTTCGCAGAGCTTTACTGAATTCAGCTTATACAAGACATATCTGTTTACTTCACAGACATATGATGAGCAGATAGTTGCTCTTATGAACTCCGCCAAGAAATGCATGGCTGATAACAAGTATTTCTTCATATCTATGATAGGCGATAATAATAAAAAACGCAATAACGTGTGCGGCATGGGTATCGCCGATGGAAAATGGAACTGGAACGGCAATGACTACGACAAATGTATCCTCACACTTGATGCAAACGCAAAGGGTTTCGATTACAATTACTGCATTTATATTAATTCCGAGACCCACAGCTCATGCGTTCCTGCGTATGACCTTTACAGCGAGAAATGCAGTTCTCTCAGCTTCATCGCAATAACAGACGATACGCTTCTCAATTACAAGGGGATTATAAATCCCTCTGATACGATTGAGACCGACATACCAAAGCTGACATTATTGAATCCCAAAATGACAAGCAGTTCAATTCAGACAGGAGAGGTCACTGTTGAAGAACCTGTCCGCGTTAAGTTTGAAAAGCGATGGAACTCCGCACCCAATATGCGGTATATCAATGTTGACAGATGGATAGACTTGGAACTGGATAACTTAGGCAGCAAATCCCCGTACAGCGGCGAATTTGACATCTCAGACAATAAGGTAAGCATAAAGAATAACAGCGGCACAAAGGTAGAAGCTACCGTCCAAATAAGAATGAACGAGGGCACATATGGGTTCTCTCCTTATTATGCATGGATCTTCAATTCGTATATTGATGACGATATTTCTGCTGAAATAAAGGATAACGGAGTACTGTTCAGCTCGAACGGGAATATAAACATTTCCCTTTTGGCTTCAAAATGGCTGTATGACGAGAACGGTCAATATGCACTTAAAAATCTGAGCATAGACAGCAAGACAATAGCGACCTATCTCCAGACAAATAACGATGTTCTTGTGAACATCGACGAAAATGAGAACTTCCGATTCTTCATCGATGACAACGGCGACGGAGTTTTCGATGCGCCGGTACGAACAGGCGATATCAACTGCGACGGAAAGATAAATGCTTCCGATGCGTCACAAGTCCTGGCAATATATAGTAAACTCTCGACATCGAGAGCGGATATAAACTGCCTCGTCGGGGATATGAATGGGGATGGTCAAATAAACGCTATTGACGCATCTGATATCCTCGCCGAGTATTCAAAACTTTCAACAACATAAACTGCTTTCCATATACGAAACAGCGGCACTCGTTATGAGTGCCGCTGTTTTTTTCCCTATTCAGTTTGGTTTACCCTACTTCCGCTAATGGGATAACGCTTACTCGCAGCCTTTTGTATTGCATAACTGAATATTTCAGCTTTAAAATAATCCCTCATAAGATTTCTGAACAGTCCTATGAGGGATATCGCTTCATATATTAGTGAGTGCTGTATGGGTGTTATATGGGTGCTACCATTAGTTTTCGAGCAGTTTTCAGCCTGCTTTTCGGGCAAAAAGAAAACCTCGCAAACGCAGTGTTTACGAGGTTTTTCGTTGTTTTTGATAAATAAACCCATTCGGGATTGATTATCTCTTGCTAAACTGCGGAGCACGACGAGCGGCCTTGAGACCGTACTTCTTTCTCTCCTTCATTCTGGGGTCACGAGTGAGGAATCCAGCCTTCTTGAGGACGGGACGGAGCTCAGCATCGAACTCGAGGAGAGCGCGTGAAACGCCGTGTCTGATAGCGCCAGCCTGACCTGTAACGCCGCCGCCTGCAACAGTGCAAACGATGTCGAACTTGTCGAGGTTGTCAGTGAGAGCGAGGGGCTGACGAACGATGAGCTTGAGGGTCTCAAGACCGAAGTAATCGTCGATGCCTCTGCCATTGATAGTAACATTGCCCGAACCGGGGATGATTCTAACTCTTGCAACGGAGTGCTTTCTTCTGCCTGTTCCGTAGTAGTATTTTACTTTTGATTCGTACATTTCAAAGCGCCTCCTTATTATAATTCGTAAGCAACGGGCTTCTGAGCCGCCTGCTTGTGCTCTGCACCCTTATAGGTTCTCAGTCTCTTGAGCTGAGCTCTGCCGAGAGTGTTGTTGGGGAGCATACCGTTTACAGCGATAGTCATGGCTCTGTCAGCCTGCTCAGCCATCATGTCCTTGTAGGAGATGGACTTGAGGCCGCCGATCCAGCCTGTGTGCCAGTAGAACTTCTTCTGCTCGAGCTTTCTGCCTGTGAGGACAGCCTTGTCGCAGTTGATGATGATAACGTGGTCGCCGCAGTCTACATTGGGAGTGTAGGTGGGCTTGTGCTTGCCTCTGAGGATATGTGCAGCCTTGGCAGCAACACGACCGAGGGACTGACCCTCAGCGTCGAGGATATACCAAGTACGGCTTACTTCAGCGGGTTTAGCCAGTGTAGTTGACATAATTTTTTCCTCCGTTAGAATTATTTTGGTCGGGGGAAAAATACGCATATCCCCGACAGTGCAAGACTTATTATACCTGATACGGGGGAACTTGTCAAGGGTTTTTGGAGATTTTTTTCAATCTATAATGCTGTTTCTCTTTGATTCTCTCTGTTTTTCTCTTATTCTCTCGCGTTCTCGCGTTTCATTTCGGACTTTCGCTGACGAAATTGCAGGGGCAGAAATTGCGAAAAACTGTCAAAAAGCGACAAAGAGGCGGGCTCCCGAACATCAAAACGGACGTGCCGCGGCAGTTCCGACGAGGTGCATGATGCTTCTCTTGTGTATATACGACCTCACTATTGTCAATATTGACAATTCTCTTTTATGATGTTAGAATAATATCATAATGAACAGAGACATAAAAATATTCGGCTCTGTTCCGAGAGGGGTAATAATCATGAAGAAAGTATCAAGGACGCTCGCGGCTCTTATGTCGTCCGCTGCCGTTATGATATCGGCAGTCGGTTCGGCTCTGCCTGCGGCAACAGCACCGACAATAACCTCCGTTGCGGTTGATGACTGCAACGACGACTGGCTCCATGCAGAGGGCAGCAAGCTCTATGACATGAACGGCAATCAGGTATGGCTCACGGGAGCCAACTGGTTCGGCATGAACTGCACCGAGAACTTCCCGCACGGTCTGTGGAGCGCGGACATCGACAACTTCCTGTCGTCCGTAGCCGACCACGGCATCAACATCATTCGCTTCCCCATTTCGTCCGAGCTCCTGCTCTCGTGGATGAACGGCTATCCCTACAAGTGTGAGGGACTCAACCCCAAGAACACCGACGGCTTCAAGTTCAATCCCGACTTCTGCCACTCCGACGGCAGCGAGATGAACAGCATGGAGGTCTTTGACGTAATAATGCAGAAGTGCAAGAAGTACGGCATAAAGGCGCTCGTGGACGTTCACAGCCCGTCCTCGCACAACTCGGGTCACAACTACGAGCTCTGGTACTATGAGAGCAGCAGCAAGACCGCCGAGGATATGGCTACCATAAAGGAGGAGAAGTACGCTCCCAATGCGGGCGACCCCGTCACCTTCGACGACTGGATAGACTCCATAACATGGCTCGCGAAGAAGTACGCGAACGACGATACGCTCATCGCATATGACCTCAAGAACGAGCCTCACGGCAAGCGCGGCTATACGGGCGACAAGTGCCCGACCGACATCGCCAAGTGGGACGCTTCCTCCGACAAGAACAACTGGAAATACGCAGCTGAGACCTGCGCGAACTCAATTCTCGCGGTAAATCCGCACGCACTCATCCTCGTTGAGGGCATCGAGCAGTACCCCAAGACCGACAAGGGCTACACGTTCGACACTCCCGATATATGGGACGCTCCTGCGGATAAGTCGCCGTGGTACGGCGCATGGTGGGGCGGCAACCTCCGCGGAGTCAAGGACTATCCCGTAACTCCCAAGTCGGGCACGTCGCAGATAGTATACTCGCCGCACGACTACGGTCCGTCGGTATATGCGCAGACATGGTTCGACAAGGACTTCACAGAGCAGACCCTGCTCGACGACTACTGGTACGACACTTGGGCTTACATCAACGATAAGGACATCGCTCCGCTGCTCATCGGTGAGTGGGGCGGCCACATGGACAAGGGCAAGAACCAGAAGTGGATGGAGCTTCTGCGCGACTACATGGTCAAGAACCACATCAACCACACCTTCTGGTGCCTCAACCCGAACTCGGGTGATACGGGCGGACTCCTCGATTCACAGTTCGCGAACTGGGACGACAACAAGTATGAGCTCTTTGAGAAGTCGCTCTGGCAGACAAGCACATCGGGCAAGTACATAGGTCTCGACCACCAGACTGCGCTCGGTGCGAACGGCGTCTCGCTGAACGAGTATTACAGCAAGTATGCGGGCTCCGAGGGCAGCAACATCAACGGCGGCACCAAGGGCAGCGGACAGACAGTGCCTGTAGATTCCACGACTGCTCCCGCGACTACTACCACAACTCAGACAACTACGCAGACCACCACTCAGACAACGACCACAACAGTGACAACTACTGCCACTGCTTCGTTTGAGGAGTCGGGCAGAATCAGCATAAACAAGAAGCCGAACAAGCTCACCTACAATATCGGCGAAAAGCTCGACCTCACGGGCGGTACTGCCTCCGCTTCGGGAGTTACCGCAGATGGAAGAAACTGGGATGCCTTTGACCAGCCGCTCGATTCGCAGTATTTCACCGTGGATTCCTCCGAATTCGACAACACCAAGGCGGGCACGTATAAGATATACGTTTCCTCCAAGACGTACCCCAAGGCAAAGGATTCGTTCGAGGTAACTGTCGTTGCGGCAGGAGGAACGACAGGTACGGACAAGAATACACCGGACATCGTGATGTATGGCGACGCCAACGCAGACGGCAAGGTCTCCGTTGCCGACGCGGTTGCTATCCTCCAGTATATCGCCAACAAGGACAAGTTCAACCTCAAGGGGCAGGGGCTCGACAACGCTGACTGCTACAATCCCGGCGACGGCGTCACAGCAAGGGACGCGCTCGCGATACAGCAGCTCGACGCAAAGACGATAAGCTCGCTTCCCGTAAGAGAATAACATCAAAAAAGAGCACCTTCGGGTGCTCTTTTTATGCTGTACGGGGCGATGCTGAAGGGGTGCCCCTGCGATTCATTCGTTTATATTATCTCGCCCGATAATACTTCCGTCTCATCTGCGGGAGCTTCGGTAGCGGGCTCTGCATTCACGGGAGCCTCCTCTGCGGGAGTCATATCCGCTATCTCGTCCGCGGGGACTCCGTCGATGACCGTATCCGCGGGCTCGGGCTTGACTATCATGTCCGCGGGCGGGAGGTCGAAATCCATGTCTATCTTCATATCGTCCGTGTAGTCGTTCCTGCGGGTCGGACGGCTGTTCAGCGGCGGGAGCACCTTCGGCTGGGGCGGCTCCTCCGCTATGGGAGCGTATACCTGCTCGTTTGACGGCGGCTGAGTCACAGCGGGGACTACGGCTGCTGCCTGTACGGGAGCGGCGGGCTGCTGAGTGAAATTGTAGCTCTGCAGTGAGGTGCGTCTGCCGCAGTTGGTGCAGAATACGGCATTCGGCTTGAACCACGTACCGCACTTCACGCATCGTCCCGCATAGCCCTGCGCCTCGGGGACTCCCACGGGAAGCCCGCAGTTCGTGCAGAATCGGGCGTTCTTGGTCAGCACAGCACCGCAGTGCTCGCATTTGGTCATGGTCGCGCTGTCGAATACCGTGTCGGCAACGCGTGCTCCGCAGTTGTTGCAGAAGCTGGCGGTATCGAGAAGCAGTGAATTGCAGTTGCGGCATATCTTGGACATAGGTGTACCTCCTCAGACTTATATTACACTTATTATACTACATTTTTCGCTGTGATTCAAGTATTTGCACAAACCTATTGACAATTTATGCGGCAGACTATATAATGAAGGTAAAAGGAGGTGTCGTTATGCAGTATTTCGGACTTGTCGGAACTCCCGACGCGAACCTCTCTCCCGAGGATATGCAGAAAATGGCGACTATGGGTGCTGCCATCAACTTTATGGGCAGCTATATGAATACGGACAGCAATATCCCTGCCGCCGGCATGGGGGCTATGATGCAGCCCGCCGCTGCTGCTCCCGAGGAATGGGTATGCGAGTGCGGATGTCGCTGCACTGGCGGCAGCTTCTGTACGAATTGCGGAACAAAGCGTCCTATGCCTGATACACCGTGGAACTGTACCTGCGGCATGACGGGGCTGACGACAAAATATTGCACCAACTGCGGCAAAAAGCGCGGCTGAAAAAACTACCGCCATATCAGGAGGCAATTCCTGATATGGCGGCTTTTTTATTTTCTGTCCTTGATTATGCTCCTGCCCGAGAAATACGTCACGAGGAAGTATCCGCCGTATATCAGCAGTATCACCGCAGCAGTCGAGGTTACCGAGCTGCCGATATTTTTTGTGCCGAATACCTGTAGGAAGAATATCAGGAATTTCATGCCGAATACGGAGTGTATGCACGCCAGCACCAGCGGCAGCAGGAAGAACAGTCCCGTCTGACGGAGCAGCGAGCGCGAGATATCGCTCTCCTCCGCGCCTATCTTGCGGAGCATCTCGTATCTGCCTATGCTGTCCACGCTGTCGGAGAGCTCCTTGAGCGCGAGTATAGCTCCGCACGCGATGAGGAATACGAGCCCGACGTACAGTCCGAGGAAGGCTACTATAGCGCCGAGTCCGACTGCTGCCTCCTTTACTTCGAGCTTTGTTGTCCAGCCCATTTCCATTATATTGTTTTCACCGTCCGAGGTAATTGCACCCGAACGCATCGCTGCGTCTAACCTATCGTGTACACCTTTTTCGGCAGCTTCCTTGTCATCTGAGGCGTATTCGCCGATGAAGTATTCCTTGGCTGCATCTCCTTCGTCCACCACGCTGTCGGGCACTACGAACAAGCCTGAGTTGATGTGCTCGGTGGAGATGTCGATGAAGCCGTCCTGACAGGTCGCGTACTTCGACCTCAGTTTGTGACCGAAGATAGTGCGCTCGGTGTTGTCAGCCAGTGATTTGTTGCGGATATTTATCATTGAGGTGTAGTTGCAGAACAGGATATACTCGTCGTCAGCGAGGGTGTATGTCTTTCTGCCGTAGAGCTCCATGAGCGCGTTGTAGTCGCTGAGCTTTACTATCTGCTCGGGGCTGTCATAGAGGAGGAAGCTGTACTGCACCTTTACCTCTTCAAATTGGTCGCCGAGCGAGTCCTCGAAAAGGAACTCGGGGTCTTCGTAGGTCGTGAAGTTGACGAAACGGCTGAAATCCTCGGAGATGTCATAGCCGTTTTCGGAGCACATCTCCACGATGCCGGAGTATTCCTGCGGCTTGTCGGAATCATATATGCAAACTAACTCGTAATCGGTCGGGCAAAGCTCGTCGATGTTGTGATTCATCGAGTTGCGTATCGAGAACGCAGCCGAGAGCGTGCATATCGTGATGAACAGCATCAGGCATATCACCGTCATCGAGAACACCATTGTGTTGACTTTGCTGCTGAGCTGACGGAATGTGAATGCGTTGAGGCTGCGGAAATAGGTGTTCTTCATCAGCATGAACACGCGCAGCAGCATACCCGATACCGACCAGAAGATGAAAAAGGTCGCGACGCTTCCCGCGGCGATAGTGATGAGCGCGTCATTGCGCTCTATTTTTACGCTTTCCCAGCCGACGTGATAGTACAGGAAGCCGAGAAGTCCCGCGGAAAGCAGGAATACGATGACGCAGAGCACGGGATTTTTCAGCTTTATCTGCTCGGACTTCTTCCCCGACTGCATGAGGTTTATCAGCTTCATGCGCGTGACTACGAAGCTGTTGAATACCATGACAACGAGGTACATCACCGCAAAATAAACGATAGTTTTGACTATGGCGCTGCCCGAGACCGTGAATCTGTATGAGGTCATATCCGCCTCGAATAGGTTCGCGACGAGAGCGCTCGAGAGCTGCGACAGACCGATACCGATGAGAAGTCCCACGAACAGCGAGCCTACGCCGATGATGAGCGTCTCGAGCAGCAGTATCGCGGATATCCTCCGCTTGCTCATGCCGAGGGTCATATACAGCGCAAATTCGCGGTTTCGGCGCTTCATGAGGAAGCGGCTCGCGTAGACGATGAGCAGTCCGAGAACTCCCGCGACGAATACGCTCGTGCCCGAGATTACGGTCTCGAGGAGGCGCACCATCTCGTACTGAGCCTCCGACATACGGAGCATAGCCGCCTGTCCGCCTATCGCGTTGAAGACGTAGAACACGGAAACGCCGATGATTAGCGTAAAGAAGTAGATAGCATAGTCCCGCAGGCTCCTGCGGATATTGCTGAGGGAGAGCTTAAAGAGCATCGCTCATGTCACCTCCCAGCAGCGTCACAACGTCGATTATCCTGTCGAAGAACTGCTTGCGGCTGTCGTCGCCGCGGCTTATCTCATTGAAAATTTTTCCGTCCTTGATGAAGATGATGCGGCTCGCGTAGCTTGCGGTGAAGCTGTCGTGCGTGACCATCATTATCGTCGCTCCGCACTCCTTATTGAGGTAGCGGAAGCGCTCGAGCAGCAGCCTTGCCGACTTCGAGTCGAGCGCGCCCGTAGGCTCGTCCGCGAGCACCAGCTTCTGACCTGTCACTATCGCGCGCGCAGAGGCTACGCGCTGCTTCTGTCCGCCCGACATCTGATACGGGTACTTCTCCATCACATCGGTTATGCCGAGCTGCTCCGCGACTGTCCTGACTGCCGCGTCTATCTCCTTTGCGGACTTCTTCTGTATCGACAGAGCGAGCGCGATATTCTCGTAGGCGGTCAGCGTGTCGAGAAGGTTGAAGTCCTGAAAGATGAAGCCGAGATTATCGCGGCGGAATCTGTTCAGCGCCTTGCCCTTGAGGGCGGTCACGTCCGTGCCCTCGAGGAAGATATGTCCCGCAGTGACGCGGTCAATGGTGGATATGCAGTTGAGGAGAGTGGTCTTGCCGCTTCCCGAGGCGCCCATTATCGCGACAAACTCGCCCTTCTCGACCGAGAACGAGATATCGTCGATAGCCTTAGTCAGGCTCGACTTGCTTCCGTAGTATTTTTCTATCTGCTGTATTCTGAGTAATTCCATGTCAACAGCTCCTTTCTGACTCTTATTCTACAGCATTTTCAAGTCCGCGTCGCTGTTTTAATCTTACGGGACATTACATTTTTGTAATGTCGGAGCTATTCGACCTTGTACAGCTCGTTTTTGCCGAACGTCAGCGCTATTTCTGTGAACTCGCCCTGCACCGAGCTGACCTCGGCTGAGTGCCCGAGCCTGTCGCACAGCTTCTTCACGATGTAGAGCCCCATGCCCGTCGACTTCGTATGCGTGCGCCCGTTCTCGCCCGTGAACGACTTGTCGAAGATGTACGGGAGGTCGCCCGCGGGTATGCCTATGCCGTTGTCGCGGAAGCGCAGGACGGTGCGGTCGGGGAGCTCCTCCGCCGAGACGGATATCTCGCTCGCGCCGTACTTGATGCTGTTGCTCATGAGCTGTCCTAGCATGAATTCCAGCCATTTGCCGTCGGTCATGACCTCGGCGTTGAGGTCGGCGGTATGCAGCGATATGCCGCGCTCCTGAAGCTCGCAGCGGTTCCTGACGGCAATATCCGCAAAGGCTCGCTTCAGCGAAACGGGCTTGATGATGTAGTCCTTTTCGGCGCTGCCGCTGCGCGCGTAGTAGAGGACATTCTCAATGTACTCGTCGATGCGGCGGAGCTGCTCGGCGTAGCGCTGAGCTCCGTCGTTGTGGCACATCAGCTGCAAGCCCGCTACAGGCAGCTTTATCTCATGCACCCACAGCTCGATATATTCGCGGAAGTCGGCGCTCTCGCGGCGGTACTCCGCGATGTGCTCGCACATGGACTTGTCCGCCTCGCATATCGCCGAGTGGAGTATGCGCCCGTCGAGGAATTCGGGCTCCTCGAGCATCTCCGAGAGCAGGTACTTCTTGTCGAGCTGTTCGAGGGAGGAGCTGAGCTTGTCATAGTAGCCGCGCTTGCGGAGAAATGCCCACAGCTCGGCGGCAGCGGCTCCGAGCAGGACTATCACGCTGACTATCACGACAGCCTCCGCGGGGACGTGGAACGCGAACAGGAATATGAGCGCGAGTATCCATGCTGCCGCGGATATCAGAAATGCGGGGAGCCTGTCCCGCAGAAAATCGGTCAGTTTCATCTCAGCACGTACCCCTGCTTCTTGCGCGTCTCTATCGCGTCGGGATAGCCGAGCTCCGCAAGCTTGCCGCGCAGACGGCTGATGTTGACGGAGAGCGCGTTGTCGTTGACGAATTCGTCGTTGTCCCACAGCGCGGTCATCAGCTCGTCGCGCGTGACTATCTCGCCTATGCGGTCGAGCAGGAGCTGAAAGATTATCATCTCATTCTTGGTGAGTATCTGCTCCGAGCTGCCGCGCGTGAGACTGCCCCTGACCGTGCTGACCTCCGCCTCGCGGTAGGACTGCGCAGCCCCGCTCCTTGCGGAGCGCTTGAGCACTGCGGAGATGCGCAGCAGCAGTATCGTCGGATTGTAGGGCTTGGTTATGAAGTCGTCCGCGCCGTAGCTCATGGAGAGCACCTCGTCGAGCTCGGCGGTGCGGCTGGTGAGCATGATAATGGGCGTGGAGCTCTGCCTGCGGTAGTCCTGCAGCAGCGTCTCGCCGTTGACGTTGGGGAGGTTGATATCGAGCAGTATCAGGTCAGCGGACGAGCGCTTCATCTGCTCCGCGGCGCCCGCGAAGTTGGTGACTGACTCGGTCTCATAGCCCGCATTTCTCAGCAGCACGTCGAGCTCTCCGCGCAGAGCAGCGTCGTCCTCTATGATAAGTATCTTCATACGTGTCCTCCTTTGGTGTTATAATGATAGTTTAGCATATAACGCCGAGAATTGCAAGCTGCGGACAGCGAAGCGCCGCGGCTCCCTGCGCGGATAAACGTCAGCCGCAAATTAGCCAAAACACCCGTTCGATTTTTGTGCAATTGCGGGATATTCGCGTTCATAGGAACGTTATCTCGGTTCAAGGTTTGACATATGAGGCAAAATGTGGTATCATACTATTTGTGGCAGCATGGGAGCAGGTCGGAGCACGACCCGCAGCTGCCCGAAAAAAGGGGAAAATTCCGCTAAGGAGCTTAATATAATGGACAGAATAATAAAAAAAGCGGCAGCTATCCTGCTCGCTGTCATATGTATCATCGTTGTTCCGAGCCGTGTCTGTATGCTCGGCTCATACGCCGCAGAACAGCCTGTCAGCGCTATATGGCCGCTCGACAAGTCGTTCCAGAAGATAACCACCTACTTCAACCCGCTCAGGAACGAGTACGATGTCTCGGGCTACCACAACGCCATTGACATCGAGGCTGACGCAGGTGCGAATATCTTCGCGCCCTATCCCGGTACCTGCATTTCTGCGGGCTGGATGGACGCCTACGGCAATATGGTCATCCTTTTCCACGAGGACCTCGGCGTTTACACCTTCTACGCGCACTGCTCGTCTATGGACATCACCGCGGGCAAGGCTGTATCGGGCGGAGATGTGATTGCTCACGTCGGCAGCACGGGACAGTCGAGCGGCAATCATCTCCACTTCGGCATCTGCGACAAGCTGCTGAGCGGCTGGCCGAACAGGACATACTACGACCCGCTGACCTACTTCAAGTTCGACGGCACTGCTGTCGCGAACCCCAACGCCGCGCCTTCTTCGGGCGGGACTTCCTGCGACTGCAAGGCTGACTATGCGGGCATATATACGACAAAGGGCGTTGTCACGTTCCTGTACATCAGGGCGGGACACAGCGCTGATTCCGCCGCTCTCGGACAGATACCCGCAGGCGCTCAGGTGATGGTCACCATGGGCAACGGCAAGTGGGCTCACGTCGAGTACAACGGCGTGAAGGGATACAGCTCCATGGACTACCTCGAGAAGGTCAAGGATATCGAGTCCTCCATGACGATAGCCAACGCCACAAAGCCAAGCAGTACGCTGGCTCTCGGCTCGGCGTTCGGAGTCAGGGGAACTATCACCTCCGCGCTGCCCATAACCAAGGTATGGGGCGGAGTCTACAGCAAGGACGGAGCTACCGCAGTCCAGACGGCGGAGGCTGCTCCCAACGCGACGACATACAATCTCTCGGGCTACTTTGACAGCCACATCGTGTTCAACAAGCTGACCGAGGGTACATACATCTACCGCATAGAGGCTGAGGACACGAGCGGCAAGAAGTTCACGCTCATCGACGCGGTGTTCTCGGTCGGCAAGAGCAATATCCTTGCGGGCGACCTCAACAACGACAGCAAGGTCGGTATTGCGGACGCCGTAATCATGCAGAATTACCTGCTCGGCGGAGCCAAATTCACGGAGCTCCAGTTCCTCTCCGCGGACATGAACAAGGACAAGTCGGTCGACACCTTTGACCTCATCGTTATGAGGAAGAAGCTCGTTGAGGGAATGGAGAAGACTCCCGAAACGACGACGACAACGTCGGCTGCGACAACTGCCGCCGCCACGACTACTACGACCACTGCCACGGCTGCTCCTGCAACGACAAAGGCGTCAACTACAGCGCCTCCCGCCACAACGACTGCACCTGCGACAACTGCTCCCGCGACGACAGCCGCGCCCGCAACTACAGCGGCGGCGGCGACTACTGCCGCAGCGACGACAGGCTCTGTCGAAACATGGTAAAAGCAAAAAGCCCTAAAGAAGCATATGCCTCTTTAGGGCTTATTCATTATTCACTGAGAGGGCTTGACGGATATTCTGTCACGCCCTCGTTTTATATGTAGTCGAAGGTTTTCAGCAGGAACAGCCACGTCGTGAGCGTGAAGGCGCTGCAAAGAGTGGTCAGCATGACCGCAAACGCCGTAACAGCACCCTTGTGACCGAGATTCTTCGCCATGACGAAGCAGCTTCCCGTGGTCGCGCTGCCGAGCATGACCAGTATCGCGATGAGCTTCTCGCCGCGGAATCCGAGGTATATTGCCGCGGGCAGGAATACCGCGCAGAACAGCACGAGCTTGATGAAGGCAATGCCCACAGTCACGCGGACTCTGCCCTTTGCCTCGCTCGTGCGGAACGAAGCTCCGAGCGCGATGAGCGACAGCGGAGTCGCCATGTTCGCGAGGTAGGAGACCGACCGCTCGAGCACCACGGGCTGAGGTATCCTCAGCAGCGACCACGCCATACCCACGGCTATGCCGAGGATAATGGGGTTCGTTGCGATGTTCTTCGCGGTATCGAGCGCGAGGGAGCGGCTGCCGTCCTTTTTTCGGTCGGGGGAGGTCAGCGACAGCACCGTCACCGCCGCGATGTTGTACAGCGGCACTGTGCCGAGCACCATGAGCGCCGCCATGAGCGAATCGCCGTAGATGTTGCGGACGAAGGCGATACCGAGCACAGCCGCGCTGCTGCGGTAGGACGCCTGTATTATCTCGCCGCGCTCCGCCTTGTCCTTGTGGAGGAGGGAGTATGCGCCCGCGGTGAGTATGCTCAGCAGAGTGGCTCCGACGCAGAAGAGGACGAAGCGGGAGTCCCACACAGTGCGGAAGTCCGCCTTTGAGAGGTCGGCGAAGAGGAGCGCGGGGAGGAGTGTGCGGAAGGTGAACTTGTTGAGCTTGGCGGTGGTGTGCTCGTCGAGCAGACCTATCCTGCGGCAGATGTAGCCGAACACCATCATAAGGAAAACGGGCATGGTGGCATTGAGGCTGAAACGCAGGTCATCGAGGAACATAGGTATCATTCTTTCTGTTGTGTAGTCGACTATGATTATAGCACAAAATGTCAAAAATAGCAAGCCGCGCAGTAAGTGCCGCGAGTGTATAAAAAGCGGGCGTACATCTGCACGCTTTCCTTAACGGAAAAAGCGGGCTACCGAGCCTCGAACTTGCGTTCTGAACTCAGTGACCCACGAAATTGCCCGAGGGGGCTCCCCTCAGGATGCACCTTTTGTACGCCCGCATCGGGTCAGAAGTCGAATTTTTTCCTTTATCTTCTCGAAGAAGCTCTGTCTCTTTGAGTAGTTCTTGTCGGTCAGCGAAGCCTCGAACGCGCGGAGCAGGTCCTTCTGCTTCTTGGAGAGGTTCTTCGGGACCTCAACGTATATCTTTACGTACTGATTGCCGCGCTCGGGACGGTTCACCTTCTTGATGCCCTTGCCCTTCAGGCGGAACGGAGCGTTATGTGTTCCACACCGACCACATTCGCTACTATCTGCACCATATCGAAGAAAAGCGGCCCGATCTCTTGCAGGAGATCGTGGACAAGGGCGAGATCTACAAACACCTTGACGAGCTTGATACAAAGGTCACGGACGCTGTGAACCGTCAGACCGAGCTTCTGATGCAGTCGAGCCGTGACTATCAGGCTGCCGTCATGTCAGGGCGAATCGATCAGTCGGGCGCTATCGGCAATCTGCTCCGTATGCAGGCACAGAGAGCCGTGTACGATTCGATGATTTATCTATGGAAGGACGATGAATGATGTTTTGTGCGAACTGTTACAAGGAAATTCCGGCGGGCAAGAGCTATTACAAGCATCAGGACACCAATCATGCATAATGCGCTAAGAATTAGAAACGAAATATTAAGTTTCATACTTCCATTCAAAAGAATTAAATATGAGGCTACTATTATACAAAATAGTTCTTTAATATTTCACAAAAGATGTATTTACAAAGCAAAGTAACTATAACTTTGACCTCAGAAGTGATGACAACTGCATACAAGGAAGTATTCTCCAAAAAATATTCCTTAAAAATCGGTACGATAATAGAAAAATACATCATGCAAATTCAGGCGTTTTTGATATAATAAAAAAGTATAGATTTTTAAGTTTGATCTCTATCATTTTAAGATTATTGCTTAACAAATGAAAGGAGGGCAATATAAAGTATGCTGATAATAACCAGACAGGAAAATGGCGCCACTATGCCTTCAAAAATGCGTTCGGCAATTCCTGACGAGTTCTCCGGTAGCTGTCATATATCTCGGAATGCGTCAGCATCCGGACGTACGTCTCCTTTTAGAAAGGTTCGCAGCGAAAGGGAGGATGATGATGGATACGGATAAAACCGAAACTGCAGACCCGAAAGCAGAACCTGAGAAGGGCGAAAAGGTTTCAGGCTCTCAAGTGAAGCCAAAGAGAAAAAGAACTGCGAAAAGCTACGCTCTCTCCTTTTTTATTAAGATTTTTGTTACTGCACTCTTTCTGACAGTTGTTTTCAGGTTCATTGCC